>Ga0172382_10002341_pt1 | contig 32050 bp, 26 predicted proteins | sample Leawel138RmetaG_FD_122245 | JGI IMG/M metagenome (GOLD analysis project Ga0172382, IMG submission 122245) | Leachate microbial communities from a municipal landfill in Southern Ontario, Canada - Leachate well 138R metaG | ecosystem: Engineered > Solid waste > Landfill > Unclassified | place...
ATTGTCTCTCCCGTCAGGTGAGACTTCGCCAGCATTAATTCCTGTACCTTCGGATCAGGATTCTGAGCCTCATCGTACGTCGTCCCGATCGTGTCGATACAAGCCATCTGCACCTCATCGGTGCGGTCGATCTTCTCACCGTCGAAATAGAGGTTCCTCTTCATCTTGCCTAATGCTTCAATGTACTGCGCTTTGGTCCTTAACATGCATGTCTCCTTTCTTAGTTACACTCATATTGTATTACTTTGCAAAAATTCCATATTCTGCGTTGCGCGTTCCCCTTCGCCACTGCATACATAAATGGTGCATCATTATTTCATTAGCTCGCCCTGCCTTCGAGCTTTTTACGAGTCCATCCTGTTTGACTTTTTATATACAATTAAAAATCAGCATTTGCATGTTTACACAAGCATATATGTATTGCTTCTGAACCAAAAACATTCTCGTTTTTGGTATATTTCTTTCTTTGTACTGTCAAGCAAAAAATATGTTGCTGCAGTTGCGACTTTTGCGTGCATTTTCTGTCTGAATCATTTTTTGTAAATTTTTTTATGATTTGAATGTCTGATCCCGGACCATGTAAGATTCATTCCCTAAAGTATCTTGTCGTTCGTATAATTACATGGTATAGCGACCCGCATGTTCGTTTCGTTTTTTTTAAAATGGATTATGGAGGTGATATATGCGCTTGAAAGATCGTGTGGCATTAGTAACTGGTGGTGGAGGAGGATTGGGAGAAGCAATATCGCTGTGTCTGGCAAAAGAAGGAGCACACGTGGCGGTAAGTGATCTGAGGATTGATGCTGCGGAAAAGGTCGCTTCTCTCGTACGAGGCATGGGAAGAAAATCGATTGCACTTCAGACAGACGTGCGTTTCGCAGATCAATGCCGCGATTCGATTGCGACTGCAATAAGAGAAATGGGCGGCCTGGACATCCTTGTCTGCAATGCTGGTGTCGGTGGATATTCCCCTGACAGAGATCCTGATAAATTGCTCACAATTGAAAACATCACCGATGAAGACTGGGATATGGTCATAGATGTCAATTTAAAAGGGGTATTCCTTTGCAACAGGGAAGCAATACCGCACTTTAAAAAACAAAGAAGCGGCAAAATTATTAATATATCGTCAATCGGCGGTAGAATGCCGCTTGATTTTTTAGCTCATTACGATGCAAGCAAAGCTGGTGTAATAACATTGACACAGGCTGTAGCGATGCATATGGCCAGATACAATGTAAATGTCAATTCCGTTTGTCCGGGACTCATTAAAACGGATATGGGCGCGGGAATGGCGGAACTGCTCAGCAAATCGCATCCGGTATTCCGTGGTATGACTCCCGATCAAGTATTCAGTACTCTTGTAAAAAATTCCGTGCGCAAAAGAACACCGCAAACGGCGGAAGATATCGGAAATGCGGTTGTGTTTCTTGCTTCGGATGAGGCAAAGGAAATCGTGGGGCAAAGCGTGAATGTATGTGGAGGAATGTATTTCAGCTAAAAATGTAGCGAGGGTGATTCCCTTTTTTCGCTACAGACCGGAATCATAAAAGATTTCTGTTCGTTGACTACCCTGTACCATTATGGATCAATAACAGAAAAATATCTGCCATGAATACCTGGTTTCTTTATTCAATAGCAGCTCTGGCTCTTTTCGGAATTCAGAGATTTCTGTACAAGGTATCCGCAGAGGAAAAATGCAATACGGCATTGACTACTTTTTCCTTTATGGGCACGGTTGCACTTATCTCATTTTTTTTCTTTATTTCCGGAAAGTGGGAAACGGATTCTTTCTGCCTGCTGTTTTGTCTTGCGCTTATAAATGGTCTCACTTTTCTCACTAGTACAATTTCAACAATGGAAGCTCTTAAACATATTCCTACCATGAAAGCAATGCCTCTTATCCGGCTTAATACTGCTGCTGTTGTAATCCTGTCGGTGATTTTATTTAAGGATCGATTATCAGCTTTTCAGGTTGCTGGAATAATAATTGCCATTGCAGTCATTGTAATTCTTGCAAGACAGCCAAGTTTTGCTGCAGAAAAAGAGAAAAATGCTGCAGAAGGATTTGGATTCGCCATGCTTGCTCTTTTTTCAGGTGCGGTTGCCGCTCTCTCAAGCAAATATGCCGCCCTGTACGTCAATAAGCTTGCATTTATTTCAATGTCTTACTTTCTGAGCATGATTTTCGCTATTACTTTAAGAAACCGTTTTCAGGCCAAAAGTGAACCGCACAAAAACAGAAGGGCACTTTTGATAGGATTTTCAATGGGATTGGCTAATTTTGCAGGATTTTATTTACTGCTCCTCGCACTGGAAAAGGGACCCCTCTCCGTCATTATGCCGATAACAGGGATGTATTTTGTTGTTGTTATCGGGCTTTCCGCTCTCATTTATAAAGAAAAAATTGAATCATTAAAAGTATTTGCAATCTGCCTTACTATTGTATCAATTATTTTAATGGGTCTTTGAATGTAAGTTGTTATTTAAGGACAGGCGCATGCACATACCTGCCGGAAATCGGCAGAAAAACCTCAATCAAATCCTTCCGTAATCATCTTCGTACCGTATGATATCATCTTCTCCGAAATAGGTTCCCGTTTGCACTTCTATCAGAACGACATCCATCGATCCGGTGTTTTCTATCCTATGGCGGCTTGATCTAGGTATATCGATAGAGTGCCCTTCCGGAATCATTATCTTACGGTCGTCAAGGGTCACCAAGGCGTTTCCTTTTATAACATACCAATGTTCCGTGCGCCTGTGGTGGCTTTGCAAACTCAATCTTTTGCCAGGGGAAACAATTATTCTTTTGATCTTGTGATCCGGTTCATCACACAGTATCAGAAAACTTCCCCACGGCCTGATTTCTTTTTCCATTTTATGTCCTACACTGTTGCGCATGTGTTCGCATGTTTTTTAAACACTTCTTCAAAGCCATTCATTGAATTAATAATAGTAGAATCATCAACGCAATAGGCCAGTCTGATGTATCCGGGACCTTCGAAGCCGCTTCCGGGCACAGTCAGGATATTTTTTTCCTGAAGCGCTTTAACGAAATCTATATCATTTTTTAGAGGGCTTTTTAAAAAGAGGTAAAACGCTCCTTCAGGTTTCTCCACCTCATAACCGATGCACGCAAGTCCTTCGCACAACAGGTCTCTTTTCCGCTGATATTCTCCAATATTGACTTGAACGCCCTGGAGGCCGGTGATTATACGTTGCATCATTGCAGGAGCGTTTACAAACCCCAGTATTCGCGTACACAATGACAATCCATCAATAATTTCATCTGAATCAGAGGCACCGGGATTAACTGCAATATACCCGATTCTTTCACCGGGTACAGAGATACTTTTCGAATAGGATGTGGCTATTATGCTGTTGCGGTATGCTTTTAAAATGCTCGGGACCGTCTTGCCGTCGTATACGATTTCGCGGTATGGCTCATCTGAAACAATATAGATGCTTCGTCCTGTCTTCTTTTCGATTTTAACAAGCATTGACGACAATGCCTCTATACTTTCATGATCATAGACCTTGCCCGTCGGATTATTGGGAGAATTAATGAGAATGATTTTGGTCTTTTCATTTATAGCTGACTGAATTGCTCCAATATCAAGAGAAAAATCTTTTTTTACCCGGACTAATTTCGGAACTGCATTGAAATTGTCCACATAAAAACGGTATTCCACAAAAAAAGGGGTCGGAATGACAACTTCATCCCCCGGGTCGAGCAGTGTTTTAAACACCACATTCAAAGCTCCGCCTGCTCCACATGTCATTACAATGTACTGCCATGCAAGATTGACTTCTTGTTTCATGTTCAGGAAAGAAGCTATCGCCTCCCTCGTCTCAGGCAATCCGGCATTCGGCATATAGCCATGTACCCCGGCTTTTTCATCATGGGCTGTTTCTATTAAGAGTTTTTTGAACTTTTCAGGAGGATCCAGGTTTGGATTACCAAGGCTGAAATCAAATACGTTTTCCGCACCATAGAGATTCTTCAGCCTGATTCCGTCTTCGAACATTTTTCTGATCCAGGAAGATTGCGACTTAAAGTCCGCTATTTTCTTTGCTATTGCCATACCGACTCCCTTTTTGATAGCGTAATGAAATGAAGCACTATTTATTCCATATTTTTCCTGCATTTAACAGATACACTGTGAAAGGGCAAATTATAAATATGAAATTGTCTTGAAAGATGAGCGTAATAGGTTTATTTTTCACTGATCGTATTTGAACTGTATAACGTACAATTTTTAAAAACCGGACGATAAAAAATATGACACATGAATTGCAAGGATACCAGAAACGCCGTCTTAAAGCTATGGCCCATGACCTTAAAGCTGCCGTTCTTGTCGGACAGAAAGGAGTAACAAGCCAGATAGTGCAGGCAATAGATGAAGCGCTGGATGCCCATGAATTGATAAAGATCAAGTTTATAGATGTATCGGAAAAAAGTGTAAAAAAAGAGTTAATTGATGAAATTAAAGAACAGACAGCGTGTTTTTTTGTGGGAATGACGGGACATGTAGCTATTCTTTTCCGTGAGCGGCAAGATCCGGAAAAAAGAAAAATTGTCCTTCCCGAAAGGAAAACTTGAAATAAGAACCTTCCTCACGATTCAGCATCTGACCTGAGAAAGGGCACCCTTTATACCCGTTACAGGATCTCCGTGACCGGGATATATATTTTCTACATCCAACAGGCAAAGCCGTTCGAAGGAATTCCTGATTTCATTTGAATCAAAGCAAAATCGGTTCAATTCACCTTTACCATCCATATTCAAAATGGTATCGCCCGAAATGAGCGTCTTTTTCTCCTCGCAAAAAAACGAAATACTGTCGGGAGTATGACCAGGCGTTTCCAAAACTATCCACTTCGATAAAGGACCCAGTTTCATGGAATGACTGAAATTGCATACAGCTGCATAATTTACTTTATTCCAGTTTCTCAGAAGAGGGAGCGGGATAGCGGTCTTGGAACTGCTTAGTGCCTGATATGCGTTTCGAAATGGTTTTTTTAACTTGATCAATGTAGGAACAAGTCCGAACATCCAGCGGCTGAAAGAAGGAACTGAAAGAGATTTGCAACCGCTGGCATAATCCTTTACCGATATGTGAAAACGAACTGGAATTGCCGGACAAAGTTTTTTCAGCCTCTCTATCCCCCCGACGTGATCAATATGAAAATGAGTAGCTGTAACGCAGCATAAAACGCCTTCTACACAGCCATATTTTTCCGTCAAATATTGAACTACCTTTTCAGCAGCGAGGCTTGTACCCACGTCAACAGCGATTTCTCCTCCGCTGTCCTCTATCAGGTATGTATTTGCATATCCTGCGTCAATCAGATGTACCATACGCTCTGCTTCAATACGAATGAATTCTAATGCTATTTTGTTTTCTCATAAAAATAGACTTTTTTCTAATTTCCGTATCCGCTTTTATTCTTTTTCATTTTTTTTGTTAACGGCCTCTGCCGGAGCATAATGTACATTGCTCCCGCTCCGCCATCACAAAGCCGGGCACTGGTAAACGCGATTACCCATTTATTTAAAGGGCTTCTAGTAAGCCATTCCATCACCTTTCCTTTCAGCACAGGCCCAACAGGCGATGAACGTCCCCTGCCATGTATTACACACACAGTCCGTTTATCCAAGGCAATTGATTCCATTATGAATGTGGAAAGAGCCTCTCTTGCTTCTTTTACTGTAAAACCGTGAAGGTCTAAATGACTTTGTATAGAATAATCACCGCGATGAAGGCGTTTTGCAATTTCCTTACCCCTGCGGTTTGTAAAACTGCTTTCGATATATTCGGGAGTGTCTGCAACAACAAACCCTCTCCCTTTCAAAATAAGTTCCTCCATGTTTTTAACAATTTCTTCTTTTTCATCGCAGTTCTCGAATTTCGAATCTACATCAGTGCGAGAACTCACTGCAGTTATCTCCTTGTTATCCGAAAGTGGTTCTACATCTTGCATTGCTTCTTCAAAAAGAAGTTTATCTGATACGAAGTCTCCGGAAAGAGTATTCCCGCTGCCGGTATACTTCTCATTCTGATTGGATGAAGAAGCGGATTTTATGTTACCTTCCAGAATGGTTTCAAGCTCTTTAAATGGATTATAGCTCAGAAACGCCTTCACCGTTCAGACTCCTTTTTCAGGTAAGCTCTCAAACTGAGCACCAAGTTGTAAATAAATGTACCAAAAGCGGATTCATTAACCAAGTATTTATTTCCAGCTGGCCAGTCAGAAGCTATGAAGCTTCTTTCAAATAAGTAAATTTGATAAATATCAATTACTTCAAGTTATATTGCCGACTTGTCGGCATGATGAGCTTTCAGGTGAATCTGAAGATGTTGAATACTCCCTCTCCCTTGATGGGACAAGGTAGGGTGAAAGTGATAAATAGAATTATAAGATTTTATTTCTATTACTCCTTAGAACCCTTGCCTTTCCAGTCTCCTTTCGCCTTCAGGAACTGCAATCCACGGGTTTTTAAGGACTTCATCAGAACCCCTTTTTTTTGAGGCAAGGAAAAAACGGGCTGTACCAATGCTGTGCATCATATGGCTGTATGCATCGTATCCGGGCTTCCCTGTGATAAATGAAAATAATGAGTTTGTACTATATGGATTTTTTATTTTACGGATAAAAGAAGGAAGATATACGTGAAGTTTCATTGCAGCCATTTCACAAGCGCATTTCAGTTCACTCAATATCTGTTCAAGTGCATGTTCAAGATAAGAAGGATCGTCATATTTAAAATGTAAATTTCTGACCACTTCCCACTGAAAAAGTCTGCACCAGCCTTCTTTAATCCAGCTTTCATGCAAATCGCTGAAATTATCATAATAAACATGATGTGCATATTCATGGGCAAGATAGGATTCAAATTGTTTTTCTGGAAGTTGATCGATTTCTATGGATGCGTCTTGCGTCTCGTTTCTTCTGTACCGGCAATCATGGCTGATATTAAAACGCAATCGGCGTCTGTGAATTAATGGAAATAAAAAAAGGAAAAAAATTAAAATCCTTACAATCCATACTCCCAAATCTCCGTTTTCAGTCACGTGAAAGGTCATATACATTAATATCGAAGCCAGTGGGAAAAAAAGGACATACAGACGCAGGGTTTCCCGAATTACCAACTTCATTTGTGAGGTCAGTACAATACGGGGGTCGCGTGAGGTTGTACTGTCCAGATCGAAAATGCCCCGGGCAGCATTCTTTACTTTTGCGAATGATTTCAAAGCTATGCATTTATTGTCTACTGATGTCCCACCGCGAGTTCTTCGTACGGTTTTTTTTACAGCCGCCATTTCAGCTGTCAAATCTACAAGTTCCAGCCAGCGGCAAGAAAGGTCTTCTATTTTGAAACCATTTTTTTTCATGTTATGCTCTTGGGTAATAATTCATCATTTACTGCCGAAGGCCGGACATGAGCCGTGTGACAGCTCGGGTGGATATTCAAGCTGCAAATAATCATTAATCTCGGTATGCACATCAGCAACTGTTTTTTGGCGGAGCAGAGCGTCGGCAAAGCACTGCGCTTCGGCAATTTGGCAATCGCCGATGTGGCGTCTCATGGCTGGCATGAAACGAGGGTCGGCACTGAAATTTCTGAATCCTGTACCAAGAAGAAAACGCAGGTAATCCCTTTCGTGAACCTGTTCGCCACAGACTGAAATGATCTTATTCCTGGATATGTAAGCTTCTGCAATCTTTTTCAATACCCTGAGTACTGAAGGGTGAAACGGTTGATAATATTCTTCGATCTGTTCGTTTCCTCTATCGTTAATCAACATATATCGAACGAGATCACTTATTCCTATAAAGGCAAAATCGACCTCTTCAGCTATTTCGTCAACCAGTCCCGCAGTTGATGACAGCTCGATCATGGCGCCGGTAAGAGGATTCCGATTATGCGGAATATGCTGACCCGACAGTTCCGAAAGACATTCATTAACATGATGCCTTGCGCGTCTGAATTCATTCACAGAAGATATCAGCGGAAATAGAATTGCGCACTTATCATGCCCCGCTGCAGCTCTCAATATTGCGCGAATCTGCTGATCAAAAATATTCTTTTCTTTCAGCGGGTATCTTGTCGACCGCAAACCGGGTTGCGACTTTGCTTCAACGTGATGGTCGGTAACAGGGAAAATTGTGTTACCTGCGAGATCGAAAGTGCGGATTACAACGGCACTCCCTCCGGCCTCGAAAAAAAGCCTTCTGTAAATCCGGAATTGTTCTTCTTCAGAGGGGAAAGTCGATTGAACCAAAAAGGGGAATTCCCTCTGAGATAATCCTGTTCCATCTACTTTTAACTCCCTCTCGATACTGAGTTCCCCCAGAATATTTGTGTGTGCCATAAGATCTATTCCGGTTCCATCGCTGGTTACCTCAGAAAGCTCACTTATATGGCAGAGCATGCTTAAATAGTGTTGTCCTGATTTTTCCATTTTGCGCCTTCAAACAATATGCATAACTGGCCAATGTGTATAATCCCACAAATCACATAGAACCTACAGAAGAATATTATTCCCTGAAAATATTGAATATTTTTTCATTTCAGGACGAAGGGGGATTATTCTTTTTTACAAATACCCTCTTTTATTACTGGTTTTAAGCTGTATTTATACAGTAATAATTCAGTATTGTCTTTCGATTCATTTCTGCTACATGTATATGTAACTCTTTCACTTCGATGAGGGTGCCCGGAGTTCAATATTAAACAAACCGCATCCCATGCCACTCCTTCTGCTCCGGGCGCCCATTCGAAATGGTCTTTTTTCAATCTGCTTGCTCGTGCGTTTTTACTTTTCCCCGGGCAACTGAGGCAAATATTCCTGCGAATGACAAACCCGCAAAAATAAGAAAGGCTATTTGCATTGTTGTAAGGAAATTTGCATAATAAAAAGGAGTAATATCAACTCGCCCTATGTATATGGTAAACAGTACGGTCACAATCGCCATACTTCCCATCATTCCCAACAGACGCATGGTACCCGCCGTGCCGGATGCCAACCCGTAATACTTTTTATCGACCGATCCCATAATGGCATTAGTGTTGGGAGATGAAAAAAGGGCAAAACCCAAACCGCTGATAACAAGTGAGACAATCATGTAAAAGAGAGTCGAGTCCCAGTCAAGATTTGCAAACAATAGTAAACATATGAAGGTAACTCCCATCCCGGTTGAAGCAATTATTCGTGAATCGAAACGATCTGAAAGCCGTCCGGCAAAAGGAGATAAAAGTGCCATTACCAGGGGCTGACTGATCAGAATTATACCTGCACTTTGTGGATCGAGCCCCTTGAGATATTGAAGATAGAGACTGAGGAGAAATGTCATTGCAAATGTAGCACTGTAGTGGATGAAAGCAGCAAGACTCGAAAAAACGAAAACCCGGTTTTCCTGAAAAAGAGTTATTTTAAAAAGCGGATGAACCGCTTTTTTAATCCAGAGAATGAAAGCACTTAATCCGGCAACGCCGGCAATTATAAAAAATATTGCCTCCTCCGAAGGTATACTCGATAACCCGTACATGAGACATCCCAATGATACACTATAGAAAGCTGCACCGAACCAATCATATTTTTCCCCTTTTGCTTCTGCCCATTCACTTTTTAATTTAAGCAGCAGCAAAATAATCAGTACACCAATGGGAACATTGATGAGAAAAACACTCCGCCATCCGAAGTACTGTGTCAGCAGTCCTCCTCCGAAGGGTCCCATGGAAAGACCGATATATACTGCAGCAACATTTATTCCCAAAACACGTCCCCTCTTTTCAGGAGGAAATACGGAAATCAGCATCGCGATACCTGTTGCAAAGATCATAGAGGCGCCAATACCTTGCAGGCTTCTTGCCGCAATTAACGTGTATGCCGAATTGCAAAGAGCGGAGAGAAAGGAAGAAACAGTAAAAATTGATGTTCCTGTTATCAGGATCTTCTTTCTTCCGTAAATGTCGGCTAACCTTCCAAAAGGAATTAAGGTTACCGATGACGTAAGTAAGTACGCTGTTGCCACCCAACTAAGCTGAACGGCATTGATTATGAGCTCATTTTGAATGGAAGGAAGAGCGATATTTATTGATGATCCCATAAATGGAGTCATAAAAGAACTTAGTGTCGCAATAATCAGGGCATAGTTTCTTGTATTCTTATTTTTATTCATTGTTCCCTTCATCATTTATCTCGAAATGCAATTGTATATATCATTTAAAGGCAAAAAGTACTAACTTGATATTTGAAATAACCCTTAAAGCGTGACCTTTAAATTAAAATTTGACTTCTTGCCTGTCATAACTAATATAGTTAAGGCACTATCCAAAATATGAAAGGGGATCATCAATGCTTAATGTAACTGACAAGGCTCTGACTGAATTAACTGAGTATTTCAAAAATAAGGAGGGATCGCATAGCATCAGGATTTACCTGAATTCCGTAGGGTGAGGAGGCCCATCGCTGGCATTGGCTCTGGATGAGGCAAACGAAAATGATACGGTCATCAATAATGAAGGAATAACCATTGTAATCGACAAATCGCTTCTGGAAAGTGTAAGTCCGGTAACGCTCGATTATATTGAAACACCGAGGGGTTCCGGGTATTCGATTTCTTCAAGTTTGGAATCAAAAGGATGCGGCGGATCCTGCAGCTGTTAGACTAACCAATCGGGACGGCGGATGCGTGATTATGCAAATTTCGCTGTCCCGTCTTTTTACATTGTATTTACTAAATAAAAAGCCGCCTGTGTACGATACAGGCAGAATTTATCAATTACATGGAACAAAATGATTATTATCAGATTCTTGAAGTGTCGGAAAATGCAACGGACGAGCAAATTAAACTCGCCTATAGAAAACTTGCTCTGCAATATCACCCGGATAGAAACAACGGCTCACAAGCTGCATCCGATAAAATGAAAGCAATAAATGAAGCGTATGCCGTGCTGTCCGATGCAGAAAAAAGGCAAAATTACGATCTCATGAGAAGGCGCTTCGGTCCGTCAGCCTATAACCGCTTCAGGCAGTCCTATTCTGAACAAGACATATTTGGCGGCTCTGATATATTCGATATTTTTGATGAAGTGACAAAAGCCTTCGGATTGAGGGGATTCGAAGAGTCGTTCAAAGAGAATATGAGATATCGAACTTTTGAATTCGGAAATAGCCGATTCTCCGGCAGAGGATATGTCTTCGTAGGGAGAATGAATGGTAAGCGGCGATCCGATATTCCTCCTCTGAAAGGCCTGGGAAAGATCGGAAGAACCGTTTTCGAGAAAATGTCGGGAATTAATTTGCCTTACAACGGAAAAGATATTGTTGATGAAATTTATATTACTCACGAGGAAGCAAAAGAAGGATCCGCGCTTGAATACAAAGTAAAAAAACGGGACAAGAAAGTAGTAATAAAAATTCCGCGAGGTATAAAAAATGGGCAGCAGATACGCCTTGCCGGAATGGGTGAAGAAGGAAAAGCCGGCGGAATGCCAGGTGATCTTTACCTGAAAATTCAAATCAGCAAACCTTTTATGGCACATATAAAGCGGTTTGTTTCAGGTTTGATCAAGTAGCAGTATTTTTACACTATTTTTTACATGCAGGAAAACGCGATTTCCCTAATCGACAGGCGAACGAGCGGTAAAACAGCTTGTTCACCTGTCGATTTGAAAGTTCAGATAACCTTTACGTTTGCTGCTGCAGGACCCTTGGGACCTTGCTCGATATCAAAACTTACCCGCTGGTTTTCTGACAAAGTTTTGAATCCCTGGCTTTGGATAGCACTGTAATGAACAAATACATCGCCGCCTTCATCTTTTTGAATGAAACCGAAGCCTTTCTTTTCATTGAACCATTTGACGGTTCCTTCCGCCATCTCCGCACCCTCCTTTCCCTTATAATTTTGTAAAGCCGGATTGCCACTTTGACAGAAAGAAAAAAAACCACCATGACTCATAAGAGTAAGGTGGTTTGCTTCTTGACTTCAAAATGTAGATACCCAACTTTCTTTCTCAGCTTCCTCTGGAATCCCAGGAAGGTCTTAAATTACAAGCGATGTTAAAATATCTGTTTTCTGAAGTCAACATTTTTTCAATTGTAAATTTAATTTTTTTACATTTTTCATTCAACAGACAAAGAATCCCTGGCAGGTTTGATATCCAGAATTGGAGTTCCATCTATCATATCCAGGTTTGTGACATAAATAATATTACCTTCAACCGCAGTAACCGTCAAAACTGAAACTCCAAGAGGGTTCGGCCGCACAGGTGAACGCGTACTGAATACACCTTTTTTCGATCTTTTGGTATCTCCACGCGGATATTGTGTCAAATAACCTGGACTAAATTGCACACTTTTATGAAAATAGAAAATAACTTCTATACGCTGGTTCGGTACTATATCCTTCATACCCAGAGAAAAAGCGGATTCAAGGATAAGTTTGCCTTCCACCTCGGACTCGGTCCAGAATTTAGGAACTTGCTTTGCTTCAGTGTGTACAAAACCGATTGGAGATACTTCGATATCTGTCTTTTTCATCATAACAAAAATATTTAATTACCCACGTTGCTTATTTATTCTCCGATTCAGGGCTTGTGTTTCGGACGCGGATGTGCTTTGGCGTTCGTCGATGAATCAATGTCATTCATTATTCATTTCAATTATAATGAAGGCGTGAATAAGGAGCTTCAGATATTCCGGTCAATAACAAATCCAGAACGCTGCCTTTTTTTCTTCCAAGCCGGTTAATTTTTAGAAGTATAAATTTTGAGCTCAAGGATTACAAGAAATTATTTGACCATATAGGACAATACCGCCATATTCAGCAGGCACAATAAAATCAAGTTCTGGAAATTGCCGTAAAGCTTTGGTAGTAAAGACCAAAAGGAACTGTAAATGCGAATTCCGACAAAAGAAACATGCTTTAAAATAATGCGCCAAATGAATATGCCTGATCATATTGTCGCTCATTGCTTACAAGTAAGCAGAGTAGCAGCTGTTATCACCGATCTTCTCGCACAACAGCGGATATATCTCAACAGGGACCTCATTTTGGCCTCCGCAATGCTCCACGACATCACAAAATCGAGAAGCCTTATGACAGGAGAGAATCATGCGTCAACCGGCGCAGAATTAATGGCAGAACTCGGCTATCCTGAAATTGGAAAAATAATATTACAACACGTGCAGCTTCAGAATTATTCAGATAATGTGGCGCCGCAGGAAGAAGAAATTGTAAATTATTCTGATAAGCGCGTAATTCACGATTCCATTGCTTCTTTGGAGGAACGATGTAATTATATTTTAGAGAGATACGGGACAGTTCCAATCCGGAGAAAACTGATCAATCAAATGTTCAGTGAAGCAAGGGTTCTCGAAAAACGCCTCTTCCGGCTCCTTCCCATAGCAGCGGAAGAATTGGCACTGCTCATAGTGCCTCCCGATTGCAATGCTGAGCTTGAGGCATATAGAAAAACGGCAAATTCATGAAAGTCCAGGTTTTGTATGAGCTTTACACTATTATTACTACCGATTACATTGAACAGAGGTATCCACTTGCGGCATACTCTGCCGTATTTTCTGTCAATGCAACCCAAGGGAGAAACATTACGCTATAATGAAATATCTTTCCTTATTATTTGATGAAGCTCATCTTGCCGAAATTGTTGCTACTTCATCTTTTCCATTCCTCATTATTTTAATTTTGTTCTGTATTTTCATTCTTTCGAAAGGCGCGGATTGGATGATTGATGGCGCCGTGGCGATGGCATTCAAAACCGGCGTTTCTCAAATTGCAATCGGTGCAACTATTATTTCGCTGGGTACAACAACCCCTGAGGCTTTTGTGTCAGTATTCGCAGCCTGGATGGGAAACCCAGATCTCGCGTTGGGAAATGGCGTCGGTTCTATAATCGTTGATACAGGTCTTATTTTCGGCCTCACCTGCCTGATTGCTGCAACGCCAGCGAATAAATTTATTCTGAATCGCACAGGATGGGTGCAGGTAGGTTCTGCAACGTTGCTCGTTTCGATTTCTTTGATATCCTTCATAAGTACTTCCGGGCAGCCAGTATTATCTCGCTGGGTAGGGGTAAGTTTTCTTCTCCTTCTCGTGATGTATATTCTTGCCACCATTCGATGGTCGAAAGAAGCAGCAGCATTGGACTCCAATCAGAATGCCGGTATGAGTTACTCCGCATGCCCTCTGTGGAAATGCTGGTTGCAGATTTTTATCGGCCTTGCACTTGTTATAACAGGCGCCCGTATTCTTATTCCCAGTGCATCTGAACTGGCTATGCGTTTAGGCGTTCCCAATGACGTAATCGCCGCTACAATGGTAGCTTTAGGCACCTCACTACCTGAATTAATAACCGCAATATCGGCAGTACGCAAAGGACACCCGGAAATCACCGTAGGGAATATAGTAGGTGCCGACGTGTTAAACTGCCTCTTTGTGATCGGAGCTTCTGCATCCGTGAGCCCTCTCGTTATTCCTGCAAATTTTTTTATTTTTCATTTTCCGGTTATGCTTTTAATCCTGTATTCATTTCGTTTCTTTATATTTCTGAACAAAGATGGAATTTTCAGACGATGGCAGGGGGGCTGGCTGGTTATGATATATTTTTTCTATATAATTTTTCAGTATGCAAGGTAAGCAGAGTATCGCTCCTTATATGAGAGTTCTTCCTGTTCTAAAGAACAGATATCCGAACCTTATCGGTCATATAATGGTTACACCGCTGTAACGCTGCGCATACTCCCAATCGACACCTTCACGATCTTTTTTTACGGCGATCGGTAAAAAATCTATTAATTTTGAAGCTGTAATGCCGTCTTCTCCCAGACATTCCGCAGCAAGATCTCCCGCGTATCCGTGAATGAACACACCCTTTTGAACAGCCTCCTCTATTCTCAGCCCAAGCCCGACCATGCTTGCAATAGTCCCGGCAAGTACATCACCTGAACCTGCTGTAGCCATACCGGAATTTCCGCTCAAATTTATATAAATTCGACCATCAGGCATTCCGATCAGTGAGTGAGCACCTTTCAGGATAATAATTGAATTCAGATGCTCAGCTGTTTTCTGAAGGATTTCTATTTTCTGTTCATCAAGAGTATGTATCGCAAGACCTGTCAGTCGTGACATTTCGCCCAAGTGGGGCGTCAATATGGTCGGCGATTTCCTTTCTGCCAGTATTTCGATGTTCCGGCACATAGCCGTAATACCGTCTCCATCAATTAACAAAGGGTGCTGAATATTTTGGACAAGATCCCTTACAAGTCTCTGTGTTTCCTCTTCAAGAGAAAGACCTGGTCCTATCACAATAAAATCCGACTGATCGGCAACTGAAAGCAACCGATCGATATTATTATAGGAAATAGACCCGGAAGGAGTCTCTTCCTGGAGTATACACACAATTTCATTACCCTTACTGGCAATAACAGGAGCAATAGATCGGGGAACGGCTAACCGTGAATATCCACCTCCTGCATGAAGAAAGGAAAAAGAAGACAGATAAGGCGCTCCATAATATCCTGCCGCTCCCGCTATAAAAAGCACATCTCCGAAACTGCCTTTATGTCCCGTCACATTTCTCGAGGGAATCGGGGGCGGGATATTTACAGCTATTTTGAGTGATCTTTTATTATAATGAGCAGGTGGAAATGATATATGGCTCAAGTATATTTTTCCGCATAAAGTATATCCGGGGTAAAACAACATACCAACTTTCGGCAGCCCAAATGTAATTGTATAATCCCCCTTGACTGCTGCACCCATAATCTCACCGGTATCTCCATTCACTCCTGAAGGTATATCCACACAGAAAGTTTTAATCGGGCTTTGATTCACCAAATTAATGACATCGGAATATACTCCCTCGATTTTTCGTGTAATACCCGTTCCAAAAATGGCATCTACAATTGCATCTGAAGTATGTATGTGCGATTTTATTTCATCTATAGCGATATTTACAGCAATATCAATTGACAGCCGCTTTGCTATTTCATAATTTTTCTGCGCAGCTCCCGTAAATTTTGAAGCATCCCCCAGTATTATTACCTTGACTATTGCACCATTCGAGTGAAGTTTGCGGGCTGTGACAAATCCATCACCGCCGTTGTTTCCTATTCCACAAATTACCAGGAATTTCTTTCCATATATATTTCCCATTTCTTTTAATATGACAAACCATGCCGCTTCACCCGCATTTTCCATCAGCTGTAATTCATCAATACCATACAAATTTACTGCCTCTTTATCCAATTCTCTCATTTCACTTACACGGCTAACTTTCATTTTTTACCTTCCGCTTCGCAATTTATGCCCGGCAATAAATAATTATTGTATCTCTTTTCATCTATGCGTTACACAAGAAAGACGTTTAAAAAAAGGAATACACAATACAAGAGTCACTCATATCTGCAGTTATTTCCAATTTTGTAACGTATGATTGTGATAAGTTCAAGCACTTTAAAAAAGGTTGACCCATCTGAACAGCAATTATATACAGTAACGCAGCTTGCAAAAACTTAAAAAATAGGAGGTGCGCTGCAGCGTCTCACGAAGCTCTCGGCACACTCGCGCGAGGCAGCTCAGGCAAAACCGGGACGGGTGCTTCGCATCGGCGGCATGGGTACTGATTCGCGGTCAAAATCCCTGTCTGTAAATCACAAAGAACAAGTATCCGAAAGCTTCACTTACTAATTTTTATTGCCGGCTTGCCGGTATAATGAGCTTCTAAATGTGCGAACTCTTCAGTGACTTCCCAATATGATGCCGACCGTCTCCGGGGCATACGGAGCTTTCGATGAAACCGTCACATTTCATTTTTAAATGATTATGATTGATAAAAAGCCCAAAACAATAGGTGTAATGTTCGACCGTATTGCGCCAACTTATGATAAAGTGAATACAATTCTTTCTTTCGGAACAGACCGGCTGTGGAGAAAAACGGCTATCCGTCATCTTGGAATTAAAAAAGATCAAAAGGTTCTCGACGTGGCAACGGGAACCGGGGAATTGGCATCACTTGTGCTATCAAAAGTTCAGTGCACAATAACAGGAGTAGATCTATCACGCGAAATGCTGGCGATTGCCGAAGTCAAAGCAAAAAACAGGGGATTTTCAGACAGATTATTTTTTATAAATGGTGATGCGCTGAAACTTCCTTTCACAGAACACACGTTCGACAACGCGATGGTTGCCTTTGGACTCAGAAACATGATGCATATAGGAGATTTTCTGGATGAAATATATCGCGTTCTTATTGAGAACGGAAAAATGGCGATACTGGAATTTTCTCTTCCTGCAAATCCTCTGATGAGACGAATATATTTATTTTATTTAAAAACATTGCTTCCTTATATCGGAGGCCGCGTATCAGGAAATAGCGGTGCTTACAGGTATCTTTATGAATCAGTCTTTTCTTTTCCTCCGCCAGGAAAACTTCTTGCCCTCATGCACACTCACGGATTTGAAATAACAGCGATGAAGCCCATCTTCCTTGGAATAGCCCACCTCTTTATCCTCCGGAAAAAAGCATTATAAAAAAATTTGAGCCTCATTTAAATATAAAGGAAAGATATTTATTTAGTGTGATATTCTGGATGCCAAAATTTTCCATAGCCGTATCAATTCAGCAAGACTCCATGCCTGAGCTATGCACCCTCTCGGACGATGCGGATAGTCGCCGTCAAATATTTCGGAAATATAGCCAATCCCTGCTTCATAAAAATGTCCTTCCATGGCAGAAAATATATCTCTCAATTCATTTTCAGCTTTTTCTTTATTCTCGGCTGTTTTTAGCAGTCCTTCACCATAATGAGCCAAAAGCCATGGCCACACCGTCCCTTGATGATACGCAGAATCCCTTTGTTCCGGAGAACCCTCATAAATTCCTCGATAGCGACTGTCCTTGGGTGAAAGAGTACGCAATCCGAATGGAGTTAGAAGTTCTCTTTTTACCTTTTTCATCACAAGTTCTGCTTCCTTTTTACCCAAAGGTGAATATGGAAGTGAAACGGCCAAGATCTGATTGGGCCGCACGGATGAGTCCTGTGATTTTGCAGCAGGATCACAGGTATCTGCAAGGCATTGCTCCCGGCTGCACCAGAAATACTTCATGAAGTTTTTTTTAATTTTTTCAATTTCAGCATTCAGATCAAGACAAATCTCAAGGTTAAGTTTACCGGACAATTCTTTAAAAAATGAAACAGCATTGAACCAAAGCGCGTTAATTTCCACCGGACAGCCAAAACGAGGGGTAACGGGCATACCGTTTACACTCGCATCCATCCATGTCATCTGAGTTGAAGGATTTGTGATTGATATAAGCCCACTTTCGTCATTATGTTCGAATACACATGAAATTCCTTCCATATAGCATCGTATTATCTCAGTCATGACAGGTATGAATTGACGCATCAGAGTCGGATTTTCCGTCACTTTCAATAATTCCTGGAGACACCAGAAATACCAAAGAGAAGCATCTATTGAATTATATGCTATCTCCCTCACTTCCTCCTTCACAAAATTAGGAATAAGTCCACCTTTTCTTAAGTGTGAAATAGCATGTAAAATAAGTATACCTTCCTTTATTCGGCCTCTATAAAAAGTTAATCCGGGCAGACTTATCAAAGTATCCCTTCCCCATATATAAAACCAGTGGTATCCCGCTATTACTGATGGCATGCTTTCTTTTTCATTGATAATGAATAGCTCGGCTGCGTGCGAGAGCCTTGTCATCATCTTTCCAGCTGTTGTAATGTGTTTCTGCACGAAAAGATTTTTCCTGCTGTACGTTGGAGATTCTTTTTTCCACATCTTCTCAATATCTTCTTTTGCACTGAGAGATGTGCATAGAATAAAACTTTCATCCGGTCGCAAAGTACATTCAATAGCAGCCGGCATAAAGAGATCTTCCTGAAAAGCGTATCCTCGCTTTTTTTCCTCCGGATATTCAAAATTCCTATACCAGCAGGAACCGTCTTGTATCTTCACCGGTCTGCTACACGCAAAAATAAGAGCCGGCATGTCGCCATATGGTGCAATAGAAAAGCCTACTTTTGTTATATCTATATTTCTGTAGATGTAATCGTTTTCGTGACTGAGTTCATGTATTCCCCTGTAGGCAATGAGCGGTTTTATTCTAAGAGTATGGGGAGATTTTGCTTTACTGATCCGGTATTTCAAAAGAAGAACATTTTCTCCCCTGCAGAACACGACTGTCTTGTGCACGATAGCAGTGTCTATTCTAAACATAAAGTCTACACAGGTATTTACGGTCACTCTGACAAGCTCTGCCGTTGTTTCAGGATAAAAAATCAAAGGATATCTATGTAGCGATAAATTCGATTCTTTCTCATCAATAATCAATGAATCTTCAACTTTTGAAAGAAGCACGTATCTGCCTTGAAGATTTTTCAGATTTGCAACAAACAAACCGTGATATTTTCTTGTATGGCAGTTCAGTATCGTGCTTGATGCATACCCGCCAAGCCCATTGGAAAGTATCCATTCTCTGGTAAGTGCATTGTTGAAATCAAGAGTATTGCCTTCTAATATCATGTCATCCATTGCATCGCCGCATGCGTTTCTTTCCGGTATTTTGAAAGCACATTATAATGCCTGTCGGCACTGTAATGAAAGACATACTTCATTGAAGATCATAAATCCTCAAAAAGCTGCTTATGGCTGCCGAGCATTTAATATACTGGGATACAAGTAAAGCTTTCACTGCGTGCTCTTTGTATATTTGGATTTTGATGTGAATCAGCTGTTTTTCGGGTACATGTCGTTGATGCGATGCGCCCGTCCCGGCTGTGCCTGCGCCGCCTCGCGCGAGTGTGCCGCGACAGTTCGCGAGACGCTGCAGGCCCGGGAATCAGGTCTGAGCGGGCAAAAGCCATGCCCGTAAATTGGAAAACCAATGAACTCTCGCATCACTTACCCAGAAGCCCATTATGTCGACAAGTCGGCAATATAATTGAAAGTAAATGACATCTTCCAAATTCACTTACTTATAAACAAATAATACAAATTTACGAAACCTCCAAATGACTTTTCATGAACAAAAAAGATTATTGCTTCGTTGCAATATTTTCTTCATACTTTTAAAAACTTATTCTACTATTTCCAAAACCACTTTTTTATTGCTCTTTGAAGATACTGCATTGAGTATTGTTCTGATGGATTTAACCGTCTGCCCCCTTTTTCCTATAATTCTTCCGAGATCTTCTTTCGCTACGGATAATTCGTAAACGGATGTTTGCCCTCCTCTTGTTTCCAGTACTTGAACTTCTCCAGGATTACCCACTAATGCCTCTGCCATTGATCTGATTAATTTTACCATCATATTTTTCTCCATGAACTATTCTTTTGTAGTAATACAAGGAATACTTAAAATTTTTTTGCCTTAAAAAAACTTCAAAAAATGCATGATAATGAACAAAAATTCATTTGTGGAAAATGAAAACCGGCATGAGACTTTTATTCTAAAATACCGGTAAAACATATGCGAATTGTAATAAAATATTTTGAAATGGCAATACTGAATTATTACGGTAGAAATACCACTAAAAACCAGTATTATGAAAGTGTTAAAAGATAGGACCTAAGATTTGTTTTTTGATTTTTCAAGCCGAGCCTGTTTCGTATCTTATCTCTGTGATATTCTATGGATCTTGTTGATAGATTTAACAATTTCGCTATTTCTTTCGTTGCTTTTCCCTCACGGATGAGATTCGCAACCTGAATTTCTTTGGATGTGAGATTGTATTGACTGAGTGACATATTTCTTAAAAACGGTGAAGTAATATCTCTAAGATTATTCTCCAGCATATTGATGAGCAATTTTTTTTCGGCGTCCATTTGCCTGCTCTTCAGCTTTTCAATATAAGGAATCACCAGCTCGCGAATATTGGAAAGAACATTCCGCTGGAGTTCCAGACGATCTTCATCTCTGTGCCGCAACAGTACCCTGAGAGCAGCGTTCGATTCTTCCAAATGGATTGATTTTGTTTTTAATTCTTTTTCTCTTTTTTTCAAACTCTCTTCTACCTTTTTATTTTTGGTCATATCCTGTATTATACCGATTCCTCCACTCATTTTTCCGTCTCGACCATATAAAGGGGCGGTGTGAATAAAAATCCACATTGCGACCGAACTATTATAGGGACGGTACTGCCCCTCATAAAATCCCATTTTTCCTTCAAGCGGGGTTAAAAAGGATGGGATTATTTTTTTGTCTCTCAACTTTTTCAATTGAAATCCCGCAGGATTCTGCTTTTCATCTCCAAATATTTTAAAAAAGACGTCGTTTGCATCGATGATTTTCAATGAGCTGTCGTAATAAAATACGCCCGCGGGAGCTGAATGAAAAAGAAATCGGTATCTCTCTTCGCTTTCGCTCAGTGCATCTTCTGCGTGTTTTCGGTCTGTAATATCGCTCGCAAAATTTAAAATGGCAGGTTTTCCCCTCCATACCAATCTGACTACGTGTACATGCAACCACTTAACCTTGCCATCCTTGTCGATAATTCTGTGACTATATTCATTGAAAAAATTCTCCCCCCTCATTCTCCTCATATGCCTGTTTTGAACCAAGTCTCTGTCGTCAGGATGTACAAATTCAATAAAAGAACTTTTTTTCAGTTCACTTTCAGGGTATCCGACTATTTTGAGACATTTAGGATTTATATAAAGCAGTTTTTCATCCCTTGTAACATACATTGCTTCGCTGGCATTTTCGACCAACAGACGATATAAATCATCCTGCTCATCCGGAACATACTGTTTCTGAATAGTAATATCCATTCATCGCCTCCCAAAATAATGAATTCAAAACGAATGTGGCAGACTTGGTGAGAACAAATTATTTATATAGTATTATCAAATAGTTCCATAGGAACAATGGAAAAAGAATCTAAGAATTATACAGTCTTGGCGATTAATTGCAATTAAAAAACAGCTCATCAAGATCGGTCAGCTAATTTATCCATATGCCTGACATAATTTGTAAATTAATTATTTAATTGTTTGTTTCTTGGTCAAAAAATGTGCTTTTTCATAGCAATATGTATCGCGCTTCAAGCTCCTCTTATTTGTACAGGGTCTCTTTTGGGGGATGTCATAGATATGCATTTATGGTAAAAAAATACATACCCATATGGAGATCACGAGGAGTAAATGATCGGGCATAGAATTAAATGGTACTGTTCAGATTCTCATCCATCCGCTTCGAAACTTCGCACATTTGATATACTCTGCCTCATTCCCGGCTCCACAGGATAAATGACAGCGGACTTTTTTAGGGTGAGTTATAATGAAAAAGTTACTTAACGTTTTCTTTGTTGGCATAACTGTAATAATAATACTGAGTATTATCAGCATAGAAGGCGTGCAATTTCTTTTTGAAGCCCGATTGGGGCAGCAGATTATAGTATCGAAAATCAATTCGAAGATTGCAGGATCCGTGGCATTTAAAGATCTTGAGCTTGACTTATTAAAAGGATCGGTCGTTATTCATGAGGGAATTCTAAAAGATCGTTCTCAAAAAGATATTGCAGGATTTAAAAAACTGTCCATGTCGATATCATTAAACAGCCTTTTAAGAGGCCATTTTACAATTCCTTTCATACTGCTTGACAAGCCGTGGGCCGATGTACATAGAAACGAAAGAAAAGAAATAAATATTATCCAGTCGGTATCAAGTCACACAACGGAAACCAAGACAGATGATCATCGTTCTTCGCGTCACCCACTTATATTTAAAAAAATAAAAATAGACGACGCTTCTTTTCATTTCTCAGATCAAGAAGAATATTATGTCGACGCAGAAGGAATTGCGGTCACCGCAAGCGGAAATTTCTATGAAGAAAGGGCAAAAATACAGTGTGACATCAGGCGACTGTCACTTAATACTCCGGCTGTTAACCTTTGCACCAACAGCATACTCGTGAACAGCAGATATGAAAAAGGAACTATCGATTCTCTTTCAGTACAACTTCACACAAAAGCATCGTCGGCATCATTGAGCGGCAGAATAGAAAGAATTTTAAGTGAACCGGTGGTTGATCTCGATGCTGTCGCATCCTTATCCCTCCCCGAGATGAGCAACCTGGCAAAACTTACGCAAAATTCTACAGGTGCGGCGGATTTGCACCTGAAAATGAACGGCAGCCCGGCTAACCCCACTATTTGCATGAATCTCATTTATTCAGGCGGCAGCATTGCTTCCTATCCTGTCGACAGTTTTGCTGCGGAAGCAACATTGAATGACCGAAGTATAACACTCCATTCAATGAAGGCGTGTCTCGCAGCCGGTAAACTTGAAACATCGGGATCAGTGTGCTTGAAGGAAGCGTTTCCGGAAGGTTTTTTTACAGGGTGCTTCTATCCGGATAACATTTCATATTCCCTGTCGCTTATTACCTGCTATCCGATGGAAGTAAAAAAACTCGCCCCTGAGAACTTGGCCGATATGCAAGGGCATATTAATTCCAGTATGAAAATTGCCGGCCAGGGAATTGCACTTGATACTGCCTTTGCCGAAATGTCGGCAGATCTCTCATTAAAAAATTTTATTTCAGCCACCATTACAAATCCGCTCGATATTTCGATGCGTTCCGATGTATCGCTCGACAAGGGCATTGTATCCTTTAAAAATGCAGTAATTGAATCCGGCAGCTCCACTCTGGAAGGCTCAGGCACAGTTGATATCCTCAGTGGCCCCATTAATGGTGATATTACAGCAAAAGCGCAAGAAATGTCTGAATTTTTGTCGTATTTCGGACTGCCGGAAATAAGAGGAAGCGCACATTTAACAACAGAAATAAAAGGCACACTGTTACATCCGAATATAAATCTGAAGGGATGGGGAAAAGCGGTGCATTACAATGAATTTGCCATAGGTGACATAAATATTTCTGCTCACCTGGATGACAGAACCCTGAACGTCAGCAGCGTCAAGATCAAAAATAAAGATTCTTCTCTTGTTCTGACAGGAACAATTCATCCCTTTGAGAAGGATAGCCTTCAACCAGCAAAAGATCCCGTGTTCAATTTGAAAATTCACGCTTCATCTTCCAATCTGAATAATCTCGTGCCGAAGATAAAAGGCAAAGCCGCTGTAGACGCTCAATTTGCAGGTACTCTTCAAAAGCCGCAGGGTGACATGCACGTCATCCTCAGCAACGTATCTTCTGATTTTCAAAAACTAGAGGAGATTACGTGCAATGCATCCTTCGATGGCACCACTTTCTGGATTACGTCATTGTTACTTACGGCAGCTCCTGGAGAAATCATTTCAGGTCACGGTCATATATCAAAAGACACGTCGTTCGGATTGGCGATCTCTTCACAACGCATTTCCCTGGCTTCGCTCGATGCCATTGACCAAAAACTCAGCGGAAATATCGGCTTTTCAATAGAAGGAAAGGGTTCTTTACATGCACCTCTCTTTGCAGGCACCGCACACATTAAAGACCTGCACTTGAAAGAAAACAAATTAAACGATGTTACGCTCAAGTTCAATTATGAAAATTTCATAATCAGGGCTTCCGGAAGATCCGACATCTCTTTTACGGGTGAATACAATTTGAATAGTAAGGCTTTTGCAGCCGAGGTTTCGGCAGATAAGGCAAATCTTTCACCATATTTCACCATAGCCGGCCATTCCGATCTTGGCGGTCTCATATCAGCTCATGTAACTGCGGAAGGAAATGTTTCAAATATTCAATCAATTAATGCTGTTTTCGATATAAAAAAAATCGACATTTATTCAGCCGAATTCTCCCCTTTGTTAAGCGGTACAGATATTGAATTTACGTTGCATGGCGGACAAATATCGGCAGAGAAGTCAACTCTGAAACTTTTGAGTGACGGAGATCTACATATTGAGGGAAAGAGCGATATCACCGGATCCTTTGAATTAATAACAGAAGGAACAATTCCTCTCAGACTTGCCCAGCCTTTCTTGGCTGATATTACTGATATTTCCGGAAAAATAACGTTTTTATCCAAAATTTCAGGAAATATTTCGGATCCTGACATTTCGGCAGAGATATTTATTGAAGACGGTGGATTTTCTCACAGCGGATACGCTCAGCAAGTAAGGAGCATTTCCGGGAAAATAAGTCTGACGGAAAAGACCGTCACTGTTTCCTCCCTGACTGGTAATCTGGATTCGGGGAGATTTGATGTGACAGGCACAGTAGATCTTGAAGATTTGAAACCCCATAGGGCAAATATTACGTTCACCGGTAACAGCCTCCCTTTTCAAGTGCCGGATACGTTGAGCATACTTGTAAATACAAGGCTCAATCTTGAAGGTACCATGGAGAATGCCTCATTGACGGGTGAAATAATTATTGCTGAAGGGAGCTATTATCGTGACGTAAAGTTGCAAGGCATCTTAAAGGAAGCGGTGCTTGAAAGAAAACCGTCTTCCTCCCCCCAAAAACCGGGAAAATACGATTCGCTCCTCGACAATATAAAGCTGGATATTAAAATAACCGCACAAGATTTCTTCATGGTAAATAACAATATTGCCTATCTGGAAATTAACCCCGATATCAAAATTTCAGGAAATGCAGCAAATCCGATTTTAAAAGGACGCGCATCTGTGATATCGGGGAATGTCACATACCAGAAAAGAACCTTCACTGTCACTCGCGGCGTAATTGACTTTCTAAATCCCTACAGGACGGAAGCGACAATAGATATTGCCGGAAAAGCCACGATCCGGGACTGGCGTATTACCCTAAAGATTTCAGGAACCCCCGAAGAATTGGCTTTCATGCTGGATTCCGACCCTCATGAAGAGCATATCGATATAATATCACTTCTTGTTATCGGAAAAACGGCAAGAGAACTGACGGAGGGAAAAGGAGGTCCTTCACTGTCAACCGAAGCTATCATTACAAAGATTATCAATGCAACTATGGGAGAGGATATCAGGAAAAGAACCGGCCTCGATACTTTTGAAGTTGAAACACTGCCCGGCGAAAATGGCGAATCCGACGAACGGATCAAGGTGACTATCGGCAAGGAACTGTCACGCAGAATGTCTTTGAAGTACTCAGTGGAAACGGAAGAAGGTGAAATGTCTCAGCGTGCCATAGCCGAATATAAGTTTCTTGAAAATATTTTACTCAGAGGATTCCAGGATAATTCAGGAACTTTCGGCGGACAAATACAATTCAGATTAGAGTTCAGATAATTATGACAGTACCTCTGCCTCATCATATCGGATGGATCGCACTCATTCTATTTTTTTGCACATGTATGCCTTCGTATGCGAGACCGGAGGCCGGAAGGAATTATGATGAATCGACAGTCCCGCCTGTGATTTCTAATATCATTGTTAAAGTCCACCGGGATTCCGGATATGAACCGGATCTTACAGAACTTGCCGAGGCCATGATTTTTCCAAAAATTGGAGATGTTTTTTCATCTTCCCTTTTGCAATCTTCGATAAAAGCGCTCAGACTTTCCAATCGATTTTCGGAAATAAATGTAGACTCCAAAGAAGAGGAAGGGAAAATGACGTTATATTTCGAGCTTCACCCGGCACCACTCATAAAAGAAATTGAGCTGAGCGGAATATATCCATTTTTTGAACGTGATATCCTCAAGATCATGACTTTCAATGTCGGTGATATTTTTTCCTTCGAAGAAATCGAAAATCAAAAATCTATTATAAAGGAGTTTTTCAAAAATGAAGGCTTTATCGATCCTTTGCTTACGATAGAAACCAGGAAGGATTCAGGAACAGGACATGTCATATTAAATATACACGTCGAAAAAGGTCCTTACTGGCGTTTGGAAGAGGTCATGATCAGAGGGAATCGAAATTTGAGCGATTCGACTTTAAAATTGAAAATGCATGCATGGCGGAATCATTTCATACCTGGAATCGCAGGACGGTTCAGGGAAAAGGAATTAAGTGAAGACATCGTAAAATTAACAAACTACTACAGGGATAAGGGTTTTACGGAATGTGAAATCGATTCATCTATATTCAGAGATTCAGAAACCCAAAATGTGTCGATACTGCTCTCGGTTGAAGAAGGCCCTCTTTATCAAGTTGAATTTACAGGGAATAATGTCTTTTCAGACTCTGAGCTCATGGAAGATCTTATATTTTTGCGTGAGGGGATTAAACGTGACAGGCACTTCGTGCTAAGCATAAAAAAAATGAAAGAAAAATACAGGTTACACGGATATCCCGATACTGCGATTTCATCTGGCTCCCATGTTTTAGGGGAGTATTTACCTGTACGCACCATCGAATTTCATGTGAAAGAGGGGCCCAGGTACTGCACCTCAGAAGTTAGAATTATAGGTAATCACTCAATTGATGAGAAAACTATCCGGGAGGAAACTCAAACGGACAGGAAACTTTTTGCACGTGATACTGTCTATCTTGCCGAAAATGTCGATCAGGACGCCATGATTATCAAGGTTCTTTACCATAAGTTTGGTTTTTTAAATGCACATATCCGGACAGACATACAGTCGTACCAAATAACTAAACAGCAAATAAATGTAGTGATAACCTACAATATAACTGAAGGCGTACAAACAATTGTGTCTTCAGTTCAATTTAAGGGACTTTCAGCTGTTTCTGTAAAAGAGATTACAAAACCTTTGAAAATAAAACGCGGAGAACCCTTTCGCAGGTACATGATAGAAAATGATAAGAATACCATTTCTTCCCTCATTTCAGAGAGGGGATATCCCTATGTATCCATAGAACATTCGCTGTCATTCAATGAGGATAACTCCCTGGTTCATCTTACTTATTTAATAAGTGAAGGATCGAAGGTCCTTATGGGGGAAGTTTTTGTCACCGGAAATTTCAGGACCAAAGACAGCATTGTCAAAAGAGAAATAGAAATGAAAAAAGGAGATTCTTTTTCGCTTAGCCGCCTGCTTGAGGGACAGAGAAATGTAAGAGATCTTGAAATGTTTGATTCAGTAACATTTAAAGCAATTGGATTAGCAGAAAAGACAGATATGGTAAACCTCATTGCTGAGGTAAAAGAGAAAAAACCGTATTTCATACAGGCGGGGATAGGGTATGAATCCGAAAGCGGTTTTTTTGCAGATACGAAGACAGGTGATCGCAATTTCCTTGGCACCAACAAAAATCTATGGCTAAGCGGAGCAGTCAGTCAAACAGGTTACCGCAGTGATGTGGGCATTACTGAACCCCGTGTGCTCGGATCTCGAATAGCGGCAACGGCCGGATTTTTTATCGAAAGGGTAGAAGAATTCAATCAGGAATTCGGTACAGATACTTTTGGCGCATCATTGCATTTTATCAAAAGATGGCCGAAGGCGATAACTACGGAACTCGGATTCACATTTGAACAAAAAAAACTATTCTGCCAAAGTGATTCAGGACTCCTTTGCAATAATGAATCGGGGGAACTTTTCGATCCGCGGAGTATTTTTATCACTACTCCATCAATAAGCTATGACAGCCGAGACTCATTTGTCCGCCCAAGAAAAGGAGTATTTACTACATTATCTATCGATGTTTCAAAGGGTATTAAAAACTCTTTCGATGATTTTTTAAAATATCAATTTGATGGAAGGTATTATATATCTCCTTTCTCCCGACTGACATTCGCTTTTTTGGGCAGAGCGGGATATCTTCAAGCATTCGGTTCTTCCGGTACCATACCGCAGGATCAGCTGTTCCATCTCGGAGGCATTTCCGATGTGCGCGGATTTGCAGAAAATATGCTCAGATATGATGGAATGAATAATCCCGTAGGAGGGAGGTTTGCTCTTTCAGGCAGTCTTGAGGCAAGATTCGACATTGGGCATAATTTTGAAATCACAGGATTTTTCGACAGCGGAAGGGTTACCCGGACATATACGGATTTTGGCACCGATGGATTCCGATCTTCAATTGGCGCCGGTCTCCGCTACATTACACCCATAGGCCCTGTCGGATTTCTTTACGGCTTTAAGCTAAATCCCAGGGAAGATGAAAGTTCAGGAAGATTTCATTTATCTGTAGGTTATACTTTCTGAAGTTATGAATTGAATTTCTAAAGCCATTTTCTTTTTTTAAAAAAGGCAAGCATCACGAGTGCGGCAACGATAATCACTACCCAAAAAACCGGATAAGACCATTTCCATTCTAATTCGGGCATGTACTTGAAGTTCATGCCGTATATGCCTGCAATGAAAGTTAAAGGAATAAAAATAGAGGCGAAGATCGTAAGCACTTTCATAACCTCGTTCATTTTATTGCTCATGCGTGACAGATAAAGGTCAAGCATTCCGGAAAGAAGATCGTGATATGTTTCAACTACATCAATAACTTGAATAGTGTGGTCATACAAATCTCTCAGGTAGAACGACAGATCTTCTTTTATGAGATCCGATTCAGTCCTCTCACATTCAGCGATGACTTCTCTCAATGGCCAGACCGACTTCCTCAAGAAGATTATCTCCTGTTTCAGTGAATGAATCTTCTCAACTGTCTGCTTCTGCGGCTCTGTTGATAGTTCTTCTTCTAATTCGCCAATCTGTATGCCTATTTTCTCAAGAAGAACAAAATAATTATCGATTATGGAATCAAGAAGGCCATATGCCAGGTAGTCCGCACCTGATTTGCGAATTTTACCTTTATTATGACGAATACGCTCCCTCAGAGGCTCGAATACATCACCTTCCAATTCCTGGAATGAGATCACATAATGTGAACCGAGAATGATGCTTATCTGCTCTGATTTGATTTCATGTACATCGCTAGCATAGTAAAGCATCCTCAGGACAATCAGTATGTAATCTTCATAATTTTCAATCTTCGGCCTCTGAGTGGTATGAAGAACATCTTCGAGGACCAATGAATGTATACCAAGGTTCGAACCGATTTTTTCGATTAATCCGGTATCGTGCAATCCGTCAATATTAATCCATGTAACTGTCGAAGCATCAATAAAATCAAGACTTTCTTCAATATTTCTGACTTCTTTCTCCTGAAAAGCATCTTTGTTATAATTAACAAGACCTATTTTGACCATTTCAGCTTTCCGCTCACCTATATGGACGAGGGTACCTGGAGGCAAGCCTGCTTTTTTCGAAGCTCTCTTCAATTTTAATAAAATAGACATAGCTTTCCTCCTGGATATCCATACTATTCGCTTGATTTTTACCTCAGCATACTATTCCGCGGTGTTTGGTGGCATTGCTTTCATTTCCTTCGTATTGCGAATGTCAATTGCAAGGGGTCTTCTATTATCATATGCCAGATAAGTCGTCGTTGTGGGAAATGCAAATTCAATTCCCTCGGCTTCGAAGGCTCTCATGATTTCCAGATTTATGATTTCATTGAAGCGGATCGATGCCCAGTAGTCTTTCTCCTTAAAATAATACACTACAATAATATTCAAGGATGTATCGTTGAACTCATTAAAATGTACCTTCGGAATATTGTTAATATCAAGTTCAGGCCGGTCTTTCAGGATATCTTTTATTATTTGGACCGCCTTTTCGACCTTGTCGGGCGGCGTATCTAAGGTAACGGTTATATTCATAGTCCTTCGTATGAAAGGTCTGCGTTGAACATTTTCAATACTGATAGCTGCCATTTTTTCATTTGGAATTGATATAACATGACCGTTAAAGGTCCTTATACGAGTACATCGAAAACCGATTTCCTCCACGATCGCATTGGAGCCTTCTATATTCACCCATTCACCAACCACAAACGGCTTGTCAATCATCAACATAAAGCTTCCGAAAAGATTTTTCAAAGTATCTTGTGCAGCCAATGCAACTGCAAGACCACCTATACCGAGCCCTGCCAGCAGAGTCGTCATAGGTTTACCTGTTGCGGCCTTGAGGAGATAAATCGCACCAAATACAATAATCAGAACCTTGGCCGTTATCCTCACCAGTTGAACAAGATTCATATCGAATTCGTTATCGTCTCTCCCCACAAACCGGATTAACTCGCATTCGACAACATCGAGAAGTTTATATAAAAATATAAAAACAGCAACAATTCCGATTATATTAATTGTGATTTCAAATATCCTGTCCACCGTATCGGGAAAATACAAAATCTCATGCATCGCATAGATCGCTATTGCAACAACGACCAAACGAATCGGCCATGTTGTCGACCTAAGCACAAGGCGAATTCTCGCCTTTTCACTCGAATCGCTAAGTGCTGCAACAAGTGCTTCCAGAAATTCTACGATAAATTTGCCCCCCAAAAAAAGAATTACAAAAAGAACAAGCAAACCGGCATAACGCCACAATGAAAGAGCACAGACCCACTGAGGGAACAAGTATTGCTGTGTATACACAAAAAAAAGAGCGACTGCGACAATACCCAGAATCCGTAATATACTTTCAAAATTTCTGATTCTCTGTTGTGTTATCGCTTTTCGAATTGGCGACGGGATACTCGGATATATTAATTCCAATCCTTTAACTGCTTGAAATATGAATATTATTATTGCAATACAGAATAGGAAAATTTCCAGTCCATGAATAAGGAGCATTAATTCTTCCGGCACAACAAGTGGGATTTCAGCCAGACGAATGATCAAAACAGCACACGCAAGACGAAATGCCGGTGCAAATGCAATAAAAAAATCCTTCCACTTTTTTGTTTTGCCCTTTTCTTCAAACAATTCCATCTTTTTTTTTGCATAGCGCCAGAAGATCTCGAGTATAAGAAACCCCAGCACCAATATTGTTGCAGCAGAAATGAATTGCACAAGACTATTGCCCTCATAAAGTCCATTTGCAACAAGTGATATTTGCATGAATAAGGTTTTGATGCTCTCCATGGAGAAACTCCTTAAATTAGGATGAAGATCATTAAAGAAATAAATCATTTTAAAAACTGAATCACATCATACTACATTTTTTCAGGGTATCTTCAAAACAAAATGATACTCCTTCACCCAATAAAAAAGGAGATACCTTTATGGGCTATCTCCTTTAATTTTTCTGGCGGGGTCGATGGGACTCGAACCCACGGCCTCCGGCGTGACAG
>Ga0172382_10002342_pt1 | contig 32046 bp, 32 predicted proteins | sample Leawel138RmetaG_FD_122245 | JGI IMG/M metagenome (GOLD analysis project Ga0172382, IMG submission 122245) | Leachate microbial communities from a municipal landfill in Southern Ontario, Canada - Leachate well 138R metaG | ecosystem: Engineered > Solid waste > Landfill > Unclassified | place...
CTCGATTTTCGACCACGCTTCGTCGTCCAGCCAGTAGAGCTTCCGCATTCAAGGCTCCCTTCCAGAAGCCTTGAATCAGAACGGTAGAAAGCTCGCCACGCCTAATTGAGTACCGACCCTAGCGGTAGCGGATGACGGTCTTCTCTTTTCGACAGGTCGAGCATTGATCGATCCGCCGATCGAAGCCGGGCGTCTTCGCAAGCTCGCGGGTCTTATGGTTCGCATGCTGCCGAACGCTCAGGTGCGCTGTCTCCGCATCGGGCGCGTGAAGATGCCGAGGTAGACGTCGGTCAGGTCTGGACGCCCGCAGTCCAGCGACATTCGCCAGGGGACGGCCTCATCGGATGTGAACGCGTCGGATCACACCCAGCAGGGTGAGGATTGACGTCCATTCCGGAAGCGCGCCCCATGAACGAAAGTATGCAATGGGGGGAAACATGAGGACGGGAGGGACCGGTGAGCAAGCATGCGTCCGGCCTGGAGGAGGCCCGGCACTGGAGCGTCCGCTACCGGAAGGGACGCCTGATCTACGATGAAGGCGACCCAGCCACGGGGATTTTCCGGGTGGACAAGGGCTGCGTCCGTCTCCAGGTCACCAGCCTGGTCGGCGACCGGCAGATCGTCGCCTTCCTCTTCCCCGGAGACCTGTTCGGACTCTGCGTGGACCAGCGGACATCTTCGGCCGAGGCCGCGACCGATGTCGGGCTCACCTGCTACTCGCTGGTTTCGGTGGTTGAGCTCTCTACGCGATCGAGCGAGGTGATGTTCGAGCTCCTGCGCCGTGCGAACAACCTGTACGGCGACCTCGCCCATCATGTCGAACACATCACTCACCTGCCGGCGGCGGAGCGCGTCGTCTGCTTTCTCAGTTGGCTCGCCCAGCGTGAGCACAGACCCGAAGGCGCAGTGGTCACCCTCCCGATGAGCCGCCGGGACATGAGCGACTTCCTCGGACTGACGCCCGAAACCTTGAGCCGGGTGATCAAGGCTCTCCAGGCCGATGGCGTCGTGTCGGTATCTGGCCCGCGGACCTTCACTTTGCGGCGACAGCGCAGACATCTCCCAGCCGAAGCGGTCGCGCGCCCTGACAGTACGGAACCGCAGGACGGGCCGCGGCGCCTCCGCGTGATCGGCCGGCGCAGCCAGCCGGATCGTGGCGCCAGCGAGACGGCGGTGGAGCTTGAGACGCCGCGCCAGCGAAGATCTGGATAGGTCGCCAGTTCACACCCCATTCTAGGATAATCAGCACGTCTGATTTGACGGCCAAAACCGCAGCGAACCGCTGGCCTGCCCCCGCCGTGCAGCCTTGACTCTGGTCAATGTCCGCGAAGCGGCCGGGCCTAGCCGATAGAGGATCGCGGCCACATCGGAATTGTGCACGACGGCTGCGCCCGGGGACGCGCTTGGTCGGACGGCGACGTAGTTCACCGCCCCCTCCGTTCACCGCCTGCTGGGCCTGCGGGCGACCGGCTCAGCAGGAACTCCAGGATCGCCCCGGCCGCCGCGCGAAGGAAGGCGCACATCTCGCAGGAGCCACGCCAGGAACGCGGGATGCGGACCAGCACTCGCGGTAGAACTCTCCGGCCGCTTGGGCTTGCCGCGCGGGCGAGCGACTTGGGCGCCTGGTCGGCCTTGGGGGTGGAGGACATAGGCGTGCTCCAGATGCCGCGAACTCAGGGCGGCGCGAGATGGCGGCCTTGATGCGTCTCAATTCTCCGCGGGTGGGATGGCGGGCGATCCGGCGCGCCGACCTGCTCCGTTCTCTCGGTCATTGGCGCTCTCCACATCGGGCTCGCCGGAAACCGGCGGTGGAATTGGGTGTTGAACTTCGACGTGACGGTGATCAATGCTCGTTGCGGCCCACGTTGGCTGAATCCCGCAACCGGACATAATGCCCAAGGTGGGATCGCCGCACGGAAGTCGAGTTAGGTCATGCCTGAGAGCCTTGCCCCTGACGCTGCGGCCATGACTCACGCCGCGCGAGCCGCGCTCGCGCGCACTTTCCGTGGCTCCGAATTGCGGCTCGAACACCTTGTCTGCGACGAGACGGGCGTCCTGCTGATCGAGGGCGAGGCGCGCGACGTCGCGACGAAGAAGCAGGCGCTGCGGATCGCCGCCATCGCCAGCGGGGCGCAGGGCTTGGTGGATCGGCTGCACGTCCAGGCGCCGCCGGTCGGCGACAGCGCCATCCGCTCCCGGCTCGGGAAGATGTTCGCCGCCGACCCGCGCTTCGAGGATTTCATTGTCGAGCAGGACCTCGATGCCAGCCCGCTAGTCGAGCGCCGCGAGATCGTGGTCGCGCCGCCGGCCGCGCCGCGCGGGCGCTTGACGATCGAGGTGCGCGGCGGCGTCGTGACGTTGGACGGGACTGCACCCAGCCTGGTGCGCAAGCGGCTGGCCGGCGCGATGGCCTGGCGCACCGCGGGGGTGCGCGACGTCGTCAACGGCCTTGCCGTCGAGCCACCGGAGGACGATGGGCCGGACCAGCTTGAGGAGGCGGTGCGCGAAGCTCTCGACGGCCATCCGCTCTTCGACGACGCCCAGATCAAGGTGGGCGTCTTCGGCGACGCTGTGCGCCTGACGGGTCTTGTGCATTCCGAAGAGGCGCGGGCGGCCGCGGAGGAGGAGGCCTGGCGCGTCCTGGGCGTGGACGATGTGGTCGATGAGATCGAAGTCCGGCCGGCGACCTGAGACGCACGAGCGGAGGGCGGCATGCAGGGCGGCAAATCATCGAGGGATCGCCCAGGCGGGAAGCGCGGGCCGAGGCGGGACACCCGGTCGCCGCCGACGCAGGCGCGTGACCCGAGCCAGCCGCCGATCGACCCCGTCGAGGAGGCCGGCGTCGAGTCGTTCCCGGCGAGCGACCCTCCATCCTGGACGCCCTAGCCATGGGGCTGACCCTGCTGATCGATACCTACGACACTGAGGAGGGCGCGCGGAAGGTGGTCGCTCTGGCGCCGCGCCTGCGGCAAGCAGGCGTCGCCGTGCGTGGCGTGCATCCGCGCGACCACCAGTCGTTCGCGTCCGCACACCTTGGCCGCGCGGCCTATGACACGATCACTCTTCCCTACGGCGAACAGATTCTCTGGCCGGACCACTGCGTCCAGGGCACTGCGGGCGCGGATTTCCACCCAGAGCTCGAGGTCGCCCGCCGGCGGGGCTTCGAAGTGGTGGTGATCGAGGACGCCTGCCGGGCGCTCGATGTCGAGGGCTCAGCGGAATCGGCGCGGCGGCGGCTCGAGATCTCCGGGGCGCGGTTGGCTTCGAGCTGGGACGTGAGCCGGCCCATGGCGCCGGCATGAGCGACCGTCCCGGCCTCTGGTCGCCCGAATACGGCGCGGCTCCGCCCGCCCTGGCCGGCGACGTCCAGCTGTTCGCCCTCGATGCGACCGCCGCCCTGGGCGCGGCCGTCGCCACCGCGCTCGGCCGGCCGCTTGCGGCGCACGAGGAACGGGGGTTTGAGGATGGGGAGCACAAGGCGCGTCCGCTGCAGAGCGTGGGCGGCGCCGACTGCTACGTCATCCAGAGCCTGCACGGCGGCCCCGACCAGAGCGCCAACGATAAGCTCTGCCGGCTGCTGTTCTTCGTCGGCGCCCTCAAGGACGCCGGGGCCGCGCGCGTCACTGCCGTGGCGCCCTATCTCTGCTACGCGCGCAAGGACCGCCGCACCAAGCCCTTCGATCCGGTGACCACGCGCTACGTGGGAGCTTTGTTCGAGGCGGTGGGGACGGACGTCCTCGTTTCGCTGGAGGTCCACAACCCCGCCGCCTTCGAGAACGCCTTCCGCGGCCGCAGCGTCACCCTCTCCGCCGCGCCGCCTTTCGTCTCATACGCCCTGCACCACGACGAGGGGCCACTCTGCGTCCTGTCGCCCGACCCCGGCGGCGCCAAGCGGGCGGAGCTGTTTCGGGAAGCGCTCGAGGGACGCATCGGCCGCCCCGTCGGTAAGGCGTTCGCGGACAAGCACCGCAGCGCGGGCGTGGTCACGGGCGACCTGCTGGTCGGGGATGTCGGGGACGCCACCGTGCTGCTGGTCGATGACCTGATCAGCACGGGCGGCACAATCGTGCGCGCAGCCCGCGCCGCCAGGGCGGCCGGGGCCCGGCGGGTCATCGCGCTGGCGGCCCACGGACTGTTCATGCCGGGCGCCGGAGAGGCGCTGGCCGACCCCGCGGTGGCGCGGATCGTCGTCACTGACACAGTGCCGCCCTTCCGCCTGGCCGGCTCGCCCTTGCTCGGGAAGCTCGATGTCCTTCCCTCGGCGCCGCTCCTGGCCGAGGCGATCGGCCGGCTCGCCGCCGGCCGCGCGCTCACCGACCTGCTGGTCTTCTGAGCCGTACGCATTGAGCCGGATGGCTGCGCGCCAGTCCGCGATGTGTTGCGCTGGGACGACGCGAACGCGCGGGGCCCGTTCGTAGAAGCGCGCCGGACCCTGCCCGGCGTCGGCGAGGTGGCGAACCGGCTGACCCCGCCCCCGGGCGCCGTGCAGCCCGACACGGATGAGAGCGGCTATCCCGTCCCTTAGTCGGTCAGTGGCCGCCCGAGGCCGCTACCCCTCACCTCAAAAGTTGGCGAGCGATAGCCCAGCGCGCTATCTTCAATTGTCGCGCCGTCGTAGGTTTCGTGGGAGCGTCACGGCGATCGCAACGAGTCCGTCGGGGCGTTCGAACGGGGCTTGCGATGAGCAGGTTCACGCTGACAGAGAACATTCGCCGCTTCAGAGCGCTGCTTGCGCAGAACGTCGATCCTGCACGCCGGCGCACTGTCGAAATGCTGCTCGCGGAGGAGGAACGCAAGCTCGCGCGACACGGCGATGCCGATGCGCCGCAAGATTCTCGGATAGACCAGGGCGGGAACTAGCAGCACCGGGAATCGTCGCCGGTTTGGCCGTCCGCGCATCTTGATACGGCTCAATGCCGGCCTCCGCACACGGCGCACGCTTACCCATCCGCAGGAGCCGATCATGCACACGTTCAACCTCCGTTCCGCCACCCTCATCGCGATCGTGTTCAGCCTCTCGGCCTGTGAGCGGAAGCCGGAAGCGACTGCCACGCCCCAGGCCGCCGCTCCCGGCGTGGAGCGACCTGCGCTCTGGAGCATCGAGGTGATGAGCGGCGACAAGGCCGTCAGCCGCGTCGATATCTGCGCCGACGGCGCCTTGCGGGCCGGGTTCGCCCGGCCTGCGCCGGAGGTGGATGGCAAGCCCTGCGTGCGCGTCAAGGGCGGCGACCGCGAGGATGGGACCTACTCTGCGCTCTGCCGGGCCGACGACCAGCTCTATCGGGTCGGCGCGGTTACGACGGGCGACCCGGCCAGCGACTTCTCGGTGCAGATGGCGGCCACGCGGCAGGACCGGAAGGGGCCGAAATACGAACAGGTCCGCCGCTACCGGCGCCTCGGCCCCTGCCCTTCGGGCTGGCATATCGGCGACTCCGCCGCGCCCGGCGCCAAGGAACTCCTCGACACGATCACCGACAAGCGCCGGCCAATGCCGGCCGCGGGCGGGTGACGGCGTCCCCGCCGTGGCCGCGCCTTACCCCCCACACCCTCACTTGGCGGACGCGGTCACGGCGGAAGTGGCGCGCCTGAGAGACGGCGCTCCCGTGGCCACCCTGACCCGCCGCGGCGTCGTCACCCTGTTCGGCGTCGCGGGAAGCGAGATGCGCCGCATCGCGATCGACCAGGGCGTATCGCGGCTGCCCGGCGTGGTGAACGTGCGCATCTATCTTCAAGTGGCGCGGCCGTGACGACGCCCTGGCCCACGATCCGCAAGACGCCGGGAGAGCGAGCCCAGGCGAACCTCAAGAACTATGAGGCGGCGACGTCGCGGTTCAGGTGGGAGGCCGCCCGCGCGGAGCTCGCAGGCCTTCCCGGCGGCGGGCTGAACATCGCCCACGAAGCGCTCGACCGCCACATACAGGCCGGCGGCGGCGCTCGGCTGGCGTTGCGCTGGATCGGCCGCGACGATCAGGTGCGCGAATTCACCTACGCTGAACTGGCCGCCCAGGCGAACCGCTTCGCCAGCCTGCTGAGCTCCCTGGGCGTGAAGAAGGGCGAGCGGGTCTACAGCCTGCTGGGACGGGCCCCGGAACTCTACTTCGCAGCTTTGGGTACCCTGAAGGCCGGCGCGGTGTTCACGCCGCTGTTCTCCGCCTTCGGGCCGGAGCCGATCCGGGCGCGGATGGAGATCGGCGAAGCCAATGTGCTCGTCACCTCCGAGGCTCTCTTTCGGCGCAAGGTGGAGGCCTGGCGCGGCGAAGTCCCCAGCCTCCGGCACGTGCTACTTGCCGGCTGTGCCGGCGATCCACCGTCCGGCGCCCTGGCGCTGGAGCCGGCCCTGGCGGGGGCGTCGCCGACGTTCGAGACCGAGCGCACCGCACCCGAGGACATGGCGCTGCTCCACTTCACCAGCGGCACCACCGGCCGTCCGAAGGGCGCGATCCACGTCCACGAAGCCGTTGTCGCCCACCACATCACCGGACGGACGGCGCTCGATCTTCGGCCCGGCGACACCTACTGGTGCACGGCCGACCCCGGCTGGGTCACCGGCACATCGTACGGGATCATCTCGCCGCTCACCAACGGCGTGACCCTGGTCGTCGACGAAGCCGAGTTCGACACCGAGCGCTGGCGGCGCATCCTGCGCGAACAGGCAATCAACGTCTGGTACACGGCGCCCACCGCCGTGCGCATGCTGATGAAGGCCTGGAGCCAGGACCCGCGGCCCTACGAGGCGCCGGCGCTCAGGTTCATGGCCAGCGTCGGCGAGCCTCTGAACCCGGAGGCTGTGACCTGGGGCGTGGAGGCCTTCGGGCGCCCTTTCCACGACAATTGGTGGCAGACTGAGACGGGCGGAATCATGATCGCCAACCTCGCGTCGATGGACGTCAAGCCGGGGTCGATGGGCCGCCCGCTGCCGGGCGTCGAGGCGGGCGTCGTCGAGCGGTCGCCCGACGGCTCCGTCCGCGAAATCGACAAACCCATGGCTATGGGCGAGCTGGCGCTGCGGCCCGGCTGGCCCTCGATGATGCGCGGCTATCTGCACGAGGAGGCGCGTTATCGGAAGTGTTTCGCCGACGGCTGGTACCTCACCGGCGACCTCGCGATGCGGGACAGCGAGGGCTACTTCTGGTTCGTCGGGCGCGCGGACGACGTCATCAAGAGTTCGGGCCACCTGATCGGCCCGTTCGAGGTGGAAAGCGTGCTTATGGAGCACGCGGCGGTGGCCGAAGCCGCCGTGATCGGCTTGCCCGATCCGGTCGCCGGTGAAGTGGTCAAGGCGTTCGTAGCCTTGAAGGCGGGCTTCGAAGCCGGTGAAGCTCTCCGCCGTGACCTCTTGGGCCATGCCCGCAAGCGGCTCGGGGCGGCGATCGCGCCGAAGGATATCGCCTTCCGCCAGAACCTGCCCAAGACGCGCAGCGGCAAGATCATGCGCCGGCTGCTGAAGGCCCGCGAGCTCGGCCTGCCGGAAGGCGACCTTTCGACGCTGGAAAGCGAGGAGCGATGACCGAGACCGCGCTCAAGCCGCGCCTGTCGCGCGCCCATGTGCTCGACCTCCTGAGACACATGATCCGCATCCGCGCTTTCGAGGAGAAGTGCGCCGAGGTCTACTCCGAGGAGAAAATCCGCGGCTTCCTCCACCTCTATGACGGCGAGGAGGCGATCGCCGTCGGCGTCATCCCGCTCCTGGAGCCGCGCGACCGGATCGTGGCCACCTACCGCGAGCACGGCCACGCGCTCGTCCGGGGTGTCGCAATGAACGCAATCCTGGCCGAGATGTACGGTAAGGCAAGCGGCTGCAGCGGCGGGCGCGGCGGCTCCATGCACCTGTTCGGCGGGGCGGCCAACTTCTTCGGCGGCAACGCCATCGTGGGCGGCGGGATCCCCGTCGCGGTTGGCCTGGCGCTCGGCGCGAAAATCTCCAAGGACGGCTCCGTCGCCACCTGCTTCTTTGGTGAGGGCGCGGTCGCCGAGGGTGAGTTCCACGAGAGCCTCAACTTGGCGGCGCTTTGGAAGCTGCCGGTGCTCTTCGTTTGCGAGAACAACCTCTACGCCATGGGTACGGCGCTGGAGCGCTCGGAATCCGAGACCGACATCCACAAGAAGGCGGAGAGCTATCGCATCGCCTCCGACGTCGTCGACGGCATGGACGTGGTCGCCGTGGAGGTCGCCGCCCGCCGGGCGCTCGCCGAGATCCGCCGGACCGGCGAGCCCTATTTCCTGGAGTGCCGCACCTATCGCTTCCGTGCGCACTCGATGTTCGACGCCCAGCTCTACCGGGACAAGGCCGAGGTGGAGGCCTGGAAGGCCAAGGACCCGATCCGCCGGTTCCGCGACTGGGCGCTGTCCGCCAACCTCGTCCATGCCGCCGACGTGGAGGCGATCGAGACCGAGGTCGCCGCCGAGGTCGAAGCGGCCGCCGCCTATGCCGAAGCCGCGCCGCTCGAGCCGGTCGAGGAGCTCGCCAGATTCGTGACGGCGCCGGAGCGGCCGCCGCCCCCGTCGCCCGCTCCCGCCGGCGGTCCGGCGCATGAGACCACCTATCGCGAGGCCGTGCGCCAGGCGATCCGCGACGCGATCCTCCGCGACCAGCGGGTGTTCCTGATGGGCGAGGACGTGGGCCGCTACGGCGGCTGCTACGCCGTCTCCAAGGGCCTGCTGGATGAGTTCGGACCCGACCGGATCCGCGATACGCCGCTCTCGGAGGCCGGCTTCACCGGCGCGGGCCTCGGCGCCGCCATGGCGGGCGTGCGGCCGATCGTCGAGATCATGACCGTCAACTTCAGCCTCCTGGCGCTGGATCAGATCCTCAACAACGCCGCCACCATCCGCCACATGTCCGGCAACCAGTTCGGCTGCCCGCTGGTGATCCGGATGGCCACCGGCGCTGGGCGCCAGCTCGCCGCCCAGCATTCGCACAGCCTGGAAGGCTGGTACGCCCACGTCCCCGGCTTGCGGGTCCTGACGCCCGCCACGCTGGAGGACGCGCGCGGCATGCTGTGGACCGCGCTGCAGGACCCCGATCCCGTGCTGATTTTCGAGCACGTGATGCTCTACAATCGCACCGGCCTGCTAGCCGACGACGCAGGTCCCGTCGACATCGACAAGGCCGCGGTGCGCCGCGTCGGCAAGGATGTCAGCCTGATCACCTATGGCGGCTCGCTCTGGAAGACGCTGGAAGCGGCCGAAACATTGGCCAGGGAGGGAATCGAAGCCGAGGTGTTGGACCTTCGCGTGCTCAGGCCCCTCGACGAGGCGGCGATCCTGGCGTCGGTGACGAAGACGAGGCGGGCCGTGATCGTGGACGAAGGCTGGCGCTCCGGCTCGCTCGCGGCGGAGATCGGCATGCGCATCGCCGAGAAGGCCTTCTACGAGCTCGACGCGCCGCTCGCCCGCGTCTGCAGCGAGGAAGTTCCGATTCCCTACGCGCGCCATCTGGAGGAAGCCGCCCTGCCCCAGCCGGCCAAGATCGTGAGCGCGGCCAAGAGCGTCTGCGGACGCGCCTGAGCCATGATCTCCTTCCGCATGCCCTCGCTCGGCGCGGACATGGAGGCCGGAACCCTGGTCGAGTGGCTCGCCAAGCCGGGGGACAAGGTCAAGCGCGGCGACATCGTCGCCGTGGTCGAGACGCAGAAGGGCGCGATCGAGATCGAGGTCTTCGACACCGGCGTCCTCGACCGCCTCCTGGTCGAGCCGGGGGCAAAGGTCCCCGTCGGCGTTCCCCTCGCCCTGATCCGCGCCGAGGGCGAAGCCCCCTCCCTGGCCGCGCCGGCGCCGATCGGCGGGACGGCGGTTGCGGCCGCGCCTGCACAGGGTCCGGCCCCCACTCCGATCAAGCCGCCGGCCCCGGCGCCCTTCCTGCCCGCCGAGCCTCACGTCAGAATCTCGCCGGCGGCGCGCCGAGTGGCGGCCGAGCGCGGCGTCGATCTCGCGCGGGTGACGGGCACGGGTCCAGGCGGAGCGATCCAGCTCGCCGACGTGGAAACCGCCGCCTCGCCCGCCCGACCGGCCGGCTTCGATTTCACCCAGATGCGGGCCGCAATCGCGGCGGCCATGGCGCGCTCGAAGCGGGAGATCCCGCACTACTACCTGAGCGATGCCGTCGACCTGCAGCCGGCCGCCGATTGGCTCGCGCGGACGAACGCGGAGCGCCCGCCGGAGCGGCGGCTGTTGATGGGCGCCCTCTTCGCCAAGGCGACGGCGCTCGCCGCGCGCGCCTACCCCGAGTTCAACGGCCATTTCGCGGAGGGCGCCTTCCGACCGAGCGCCGCAATCCATCTTGGCGTCGCCATCGCCATCCGGGGCGGCGGGCTGGTCGCTCCGGCCGTTCATGACGCGGCGGATCTCAGCCTCGACGACCTGATGGCGGCGATGCGCGACCTGATCGGCCGAGTCCGCGGCGGCCGCTTCCGCAGCTCCGAGATCGCCGATCCCACTCTGACCGTCTCCAGCCTCGGGGACCGTGGCGTCGAGGCCCTGTTCGGCGTCATCTATCCGCCGCAGGTGGCGATCGTGGGCTTCGGCAAGGCCGTCGTCAGGCCGTGGGCGGTCGATGGGACCCTCGCCGCGCGCATGATCGTCACGATCACGCTGGCGGCTGATCATCGCGTGAGCGACGGTCACCGGGGCGCTCTGTTCCTCGCCGACATCGGCCGCAGGCTGCAGCAGCCGGAGGCTCTATGACCGAGAGCGACATCATTACGGCCATCCGCGAGGAACTGGCCCGCATGGCCCCGGAGATCGCGTTCGAAACGCTCGATCCGGCCGCCGACCTGCGCGAACAGGCCGACCTCGACTCCATGGACTTCCTCAATCTGCTCACTGCGCTTCACCAGCGCCTCGGGGTGGAGATCCCGGACGCCGACGCCCAGGCCCTGGAAACGATCACGGGGGCCGTGGCCTATCTCGCGCGAAAGGCGGCGAAATCACCGGAGACTTGAGCCAGCCCTGATCTCGGTGTGGCGGCCCGCGACTGCTCTTCGGCCGGTTCCAGGTGAAGGTCGCCGGCTCTCCCGGGACAGCGTCGCGGGAGAGCCGGCTTTATGGGGTCGTCGTGTCTGCAGGCGCCAACCCCAGTCTCCTGGAGGCGCGCTGGGACACGAGCGCGGGGCTTCCGATCTCACCGTGAGAGCGGCGTGGCCGCAGGGGGCGCCGACGGCGGGAAGCGCGCCAGGGCCTCGGTCACCTCCGCGTCGCTGATCTGGCGGAAATCGTCGTAGCAGGGTCCGATGCCTCCCCACACCAGATGGTCCTCCAGGCAGATGATCTCGTCGGCCTCCCGGCGCAGCGCGGACTGCACCTCCGCCTCGGCCACCGGAACCGCCAGCACCAGCCTCTTCGGCCGCCTGGCGCGCACGGCGCGCAAGGCCGCGCGTGTCGTCGCCCCAGTGGCGACGCCGTCGTCCACGACAATGGCGATGCGGCCCGCCACCTCGGCGCTCGCCCGGCCGCTCAGATAAGCGGCTCGGCGGCGCGCCATCTCCGCCAATTCCGTCTCCAGGACGCGCTGAAAGCTCGCCTCGTCTATGCCGAGCATGGCGATGACGTCCTCGTTGCGGACGACGACCGGCGGATCGCCCTCGGCGACTGCACCCATGGCCAGCTCCTGATGGAACGGCGCACCGATCTTGCGGACCAGCATCAGGTCCAGCGGCGCGCCGAGCGCTTCGGCGACTTCCGCCCCCACCGGCACGCCGCCGCGGGGCAGGGCGAGCACCACCACGTCCTCTACCTTGAACTGGGCCAGCGCCTTCGCCAGGCGCCGTCCCGCATCCGAGCGATCGCGGAAGAACATTGCAGACGCTCCGATTTCGTCTGCCGGCCAGCGTGCCCCCATCAGAGTGCGCGCGTCTTGACCCCCGTCAAAGCTTTCGGGCCGTGCCGCTGCCCTGTGGGCGGACCGCCAGACGCGACAGGCTGTCTGCACCGAGGACGTGGCGATGGTACTCGAGCGCCGTGGCGTGGCGGCAAGGTCCGAGGTGACCATGGCTCCGGCCGATCGGGTGGTCGACGAATTCTACAGCATCGCAGACCTGAACAAGGCCGATCTGCGCTGACCTGCCCCCTTCCTGATCCCTCGGTTTGAGTGAGAGTCCGTCACCTAGAGGAGACGGACGTGAAGAAGGGCAGATTCAACGAGGCGCAGATCATCGGCGTGCTGCGGGAGCAGGAGGCGGGCGTGACCACGGCGGAGGTGTGCCGCCGGCACGGGATCAGCGAGCAGACCTTCTACCGCTGGAAGGCCAAGTACAGCGGCATGAGCATGTCGGACGCGCAGAAGCTGAAGGCGCTGGAGGACGAGAACCGGCGGCTGAAGAAGCTGCTGGCGGACTCGATGCTGGACGTCTCGGCCCTGAAGGGACCTGCTGGGAAAAAACTGATCGGGCCTGCAGCCCGTCGGGAGGCCGTGCTTCGCCTGATGGCGGAGCGCGGCTTCTCGCAGAGGCGTGCCTGCGGGCTGGTCCAGGTCGATCCCAAGACGGTGCGCCGTACGCCCAAGACGGGCGATCCGGACAACGGGTTGACCGGTTGGCTCGGCCAGCGGCTGGAGCAGCTGGAGCAGGTGCTCGGCGGCCGCGAGTGGCTCGCCGCCGGCCGCTTCACGGTGGCGGACCTGCTGATGGCCGACGTGCTGCGGGCGCCGGAGGTGCGGGCCTTCGGCGCGCGGCCGGCGAGCGAGGCCTATGTGGCGCGGATCACCGCCCGCCCGGCGTTCCTGAAGGCCAGGGCCGACCAGATCGCCATGTTCGAGGCGGCTGACGTGGCGCGTCAGGGGGGCGGCGGCGGTCCCGGGGCCGGCTGAGCCGGCGCTAGTCCAGCTTCGGCCGCCAGGCGGTCTCTTCTTGCAGGCGGGCTTCGAGCCGGTCGTGCGCGGCGCTGTCTTCCCAGGCCTGGGCGACAGCGGCGCCGGCGGCGCGCACGCCGGGCAGCGCCGTGATCCACAACGTCAGCGAGGCGGCTGCGAAGGTGAAGCCGAACACCCGCAGCGGCGTCAGCCGCGGCCGGCGGAAGCGGGCGTTCGCGTCGGCCATCAGCGGCGGCGCGTCGGGCAGGACCGGCATCCGGGTCATCACCCAAGTCTAAAGGCGGCTGGTTAATCCTGCGGATACCTGAATGGAGGAGCCCCGCGGCCGAGGCGGTCAACCCCATCGAGATCCGGCGCGCACGCTCCTGCCCCGCCCGGGGCGCCCGCGCGGCCGTTCGCGGGAACGGGCCGGTGAGCGGCGCTGTTTGGCAGTTCACCTTTCCAGCGTAAGTAGAGGCCATGGCCACGACCGACCGCTTCTTCTCGATCCACCGCCAGGGCCTTGTGCGGACCGCGGCCTGCACGCCGATCGTGACCGTGGCCGATCCGGCGGCCAACGCCGAGGCGACCCTGGCCCTGGCCCGCGAGGGGCACGAGAAAGGCGTCGACCTGATGCTGTTCCCCGAGCTCGGAATCAGCGCCTACGCCATCGACGACCTGCACCTGCAGGACGCGCTGCTGGACGCGGTGGAGGCCGCCGTCGGCACGTTGATCGAGGCCAGTCGCGAGCTTTCGCCGGTGCTGGTGGTCGGCGCGCCGGTGCGGCGCAACGGGCGGCTCTACAACTGCGCCGTGGCTATCTCGCGCGGGCGGCTGCTGGGCGTGGCGCCCAAGTCCTTCCTGCCCAACTACCGCGAGTACTACGAGAAGCGCTGGTTCGCCTCGGGCATCGGGCTGAAGGGGCTGGAGGTGGATTTCGCCGGCCAAACCGCCCCGTTCGGCGTCGACCTGATCTTCGAGGCGCGGGACCTGCCGGACTTTGTCTTCCACGCCGAGATCTGCGAGGACTTCTGGTTCGCCGCCCCGCCGTCGATCAACGGCGCCCTGGCCGGCGCGCTGATCCTCCTCAACCTGTCGGCGTCCAACGTGCTGGTCGGCAAGGCCGAGGAGCGGGCCATGCTCTGCGCCAGCCAGTCGATGCGCTGCCAGGCGGCCTATGTGTTCGCCGCCGCAGGGCCCGGCGAGAGCACCACGGACCTGGCCTGGGACGGCCAGGCGATGATCTACGAGCTCGGCCAGCTGCTGGGCGCCTCGGAACGCTTCCCGGCGCAGAGCCAGATGGTGGTCGCCGACGTCGACGTGGAGCGGCTGCGGCTCGACCGCATGCGCACCATGACCTTCAACGACGTGGCGGTGGCGGCCGGCCATCCGGAGGTCGAGTTCCGCCGGGTGCGCTTCGAGCACCGGCCGCATTTCGACGACGTCGGGCTGATCCGGCCCAACGACCGCTTCCCCTTCGTGCCCAACGACCGCGCCCGGCTGGACCAGGACTGCTACGAGGCCTTCAACATCCAGGTGCAGGGCCTGATCCGGCGGATGCAGTCGACCAACGGCGAGCGGATCGTGATCGGCGTCTCCGGCGGGCTCGACTCCACCCACGCCCTGATCGTCGCCTGCAAGGCGTTCGACGCGCTCGGCCTTCCGCGCAGCGGGATCCTTGCCTTCACCATGCCGGGCTTCGCCACCAGCGAGGGGACCAAGGCCAACGCCTGGGCGCTGATGCGGGCGCTGGGCGTCACCGGCGAGGAGATCGACATCCGCCCGGCCGCCCGGCAGATGCTGGAGGACATGGGCCACCCGTTCGCCAAGGGCGAGCCGGTCTACGACGTGACCTTCGAGAACGTGCAGGCGGGCCTGCGGACCGACTACCTGTTCCGGCTGGCCAACCAGCGGCAGGCCTTCGTGCTGGGCACCGGCGACCTCTCGGAGCTGGCGCTCGGCTGGTGCACCTACGGCGTCGGCGACCAGATGAGCCACTACAACGTCAACGGCTCGGTGGCGAAGACGCTGATCCAGCACCTGATCCGCTGGGTGGCCGAGACCGGCCAGTTCGACGCCGAGGCCTCCCAGGTGCTTCTGTCGGTGCTCGACACCGAGATTTCGCCCGAGCTGGTGCCCGCCGCGCCCGGTCAGAAGATCCAGTCGACCCAGGCCATCGTCGGCCCCTACGAGCTGCAGGACTTCAACCTGTTCCACCTCAGCCGCTACGGCCTCAGACCCTCGAAGATCGCCTTCCTGGCCTGGCACGCCTGGCGCGACCGCACGGCCGGCGACTGGCCGGCCCACTATCCGGACGCCGCGCGCAACGAATACGACCTGGCGACCATCAAGAGCTGGCTGCGGGTGTTCCTGCAGCGCTTCTTCACCCAGCAGTTCAAGCGCTCCGCCATGCCCAACGGGCCCAAGGTGGTGTCCGGCGGCAACCTCTCGCCGCGCGGCGACTGGCGGGCGCCCTCGGATTCCTCGGCCCGGCTCTGGCTCGAGGAGCTGGAGGCCAACGTCCCGGCCTGAGCGGCTTCAGGGGTCGTCGACGATCCGCTGCAGGGTCGTGGCCAGCCGGTCGCGGAAGCGCATCCTGGCCTCGTCGTCGAAGCCGAGCCCGGAGTCCATGAACCGGCTGATCGCCACGCCCTTCATGATCGCCGCGATCAGCTGGCCTTTCACCTGGGCGTCGGGGCCGCCCAGCCAGTCGACCAGCGGGGCGTAGAAGTTGGCGTGGCTGGTCTTGCGGATCGCCTCGGCCGCCACCTGCGAGGAGAGCGAGCGCAGCACGATGACCAGGCAGTCGAGGCCGCGGTCGTCGGGCGGGGTGCAGACCAGGAAGTCGGCCATCCGCCGGCCGAAGGTCTCGCGCGGGTCGCAGAACAGCTCTACGGGGGCGCGGCCGCTCTGCAGCACCTCGACGAGCAGCTCCTCCTTGCTGCCGAAGTAGCGGGAGATCAGCGCCGCATCGACGCCGGCGCAGGCGGCGATCTCGCGCAGGCTGGCGCCGTCGTAGCCTTCCTCGCGCAGCCGCTCCCGGGCGCAGTCGAGGATCGCCTGGCGGGTCGCCATGGCGTTGCGCGCACGCAGCACGCCGGGAGGGATCATGCTATTTTTGCCCCCTTTCGGACACGAAGCGTCTTGCGAACCATACGCAAGGTCGCCTTATAAAGTCATCGCTCGTTGACTTGGCTCCTCTCCCCGGGAGCCTAGGGGATAATCCATGCTCTACAAGCTCGCGCCGGTTGCGGCGGCGGGTGCGGCCGCGCTTCTGCTCGCATCCTGCTCCGCCCAGAGCCAGACCGCCCCCGCTCCTCCGCCGGCCCAGGTCTCCGTCGCCGTCCCGATCAAGCAGACGGTGGTCGAATGGCAGGAATTCCCCGGTCGCTTCGAAGCGCCGGAACGCGTGGAGGTGCGCGCCCGCGCCGGCGGCTTCCTGCAGAGCGCCCACTTCAAGGAAGGCGCCTTCGTCAGGAAGGGCCAGCTGCTGTTCACCCTGGACCCGCGCCCGGCGCAGGCCCAGCTCGCCGCCGCCCGCGCCCAGGCCGACCTCGCCAGGCGCGAGCTGCAGCGGGCCGAGGAACTGCTGAAGGCCCAGGCGATCAGCCAGGAAGAGTACGAGAACCGCAAGGCGACCTACGCCGTCGCCGAGGCGGCGGTGCGCGCCCGCGCCCTCGACCTCGAGTTCACCCGCGTGACCGCGCCGGTCTCCGGCGTCGTCTCCGACCGCAAGGTCGACCCCGGCAACGTCATCTCCGGCGGCTCTTCGCAGGCCGACGTGCTGACCACGGTGGTGTCGGTCACGCCGATCCACTTCGTGTTCGACGCTTCCGAGAGCCAGCTGCTCGAGCGGCTGCGCCGCGGCGCCGGCCAGAGCCGCATCCAGGTGCGGCTGCAGGACGAGACCGAGCACCGCTGGACCGGCCGCGTCGATTTCCTCGACAACGCCGTCGACGGCCGCTCGGGCGTGGTGCGCATGCGCGCGGTGATCGACAATCCCGACGGCTTCCTGCGGCCCGGCATGTTCGGCCGCGCCCGCGTCGAGACCGGCGCCGCCTACGAGGCCCTCCTGGTGCCCGACACCGCCATCGTCACCGACGGCGCCCGCCGCGCCGTGCACGTGGTGGCCGAGGACGGCTCGGCCAGCCTGAAGCCGGTGGTGCTCGGCCCGCTGCAGGGCAACCTGCGGGTGGTCCGCGAAGGCCTGAAGCCGACCGACCGCGTGGTCGTCGGCGGCATGCAGCGGATCATGCCCGGCGCCAAGGTGCAGGCCCGCACCGTGCAGATCACCCCCGTCTCGGCTCCGGCCGACGCCACGCCGGCGGCCTGACCATGCGCTTCTCGCGGTTCTTCATCGACCGGCCGATCTTCGCGGCCGTGATCTCGATCGTCATCACGCTGGTGGGCGTCTTCGCCTTCCGCGTGCTGCCGCTCGCCCAGTATCCGGACATCGCCCCGCCGACCATCGCCATCACCGCGGTCTATCCCGGCGCCTCGGCCGAGACCGTGGCCGAGACGGTGGCCGCGCCGATCGAGCAGGAGATCAACGGCGTCGAGGGCATGCTCTACATGACCTCGTCCTCGACGGCGGACGGGATGGCCCAGATCATGGTCACCTTCCGCCAGGGGACCGACCTCGACGACGCCCAGGTGCTGGTGCAGAACCGCGTCTCGGTCGCCGAGCCGCGCCTGCCCGAGCAGGTGCGCCAGGTCGGCGTGACGGTGAACAAGCAGCTCACCGGCTTCCTGATGGTCGTGGCGCTGTCGGCCAAGACGCCGGACGCTGACCTCGATCACATCGGCAACTTCGCCTACACGACGCTGCGCGACCGCCTGCTGCGGGTGCCCGGCGTCGGCGGGGTGCAGCTGTTCAGCGGCATCTACTCGATGCGGGTGTGGATCGATCCTGCCAAGGCCGCGGCCCGCGGCCTGACCGCCGACGACATCATCCAGTCGCTGCGCCGCCAGAACATCCAGGCCGCCGGCGGCATGATCGGCCAGGCGCCGCAGTACGGCGACAGCCCGGCCCACCAGCTGCCCGTGCAGGTCGAGGGCCGGCTCTCCAGCCCCGAGGAGTTCGGCGAGATCGTCGTGCGCACCGACCCCGATGGGCGGGTGATCCGCCTGCGCGACGTGGCCCGCGTCGAGCTCGGCGCGCAGGACTACAACATGCGCGGCTTCTTCGACGGCGAGCCGGGCGTGGCCATGGCCGTGCTGCAGCAGCCCGGCTCCAACGCCCTTTCCACCGCCGAGGCCGTGCTGAAGGTGCTGGAGGAGACCGAAGCCGACCTGCCGTCCGACGCCCGCATCCGCGTGCCCTACAACCCGACGGAGTTCGTCCAGGCCTCGGTCACCGAGGTCCAGCGCACCCTGATCGAAGCCTGCTTGCTGGTGGTGATCGTGGTTCTGGTCTTCCTGCAGACCTGGCGTGCGGCGATCATCCCGATCCTGGCGATCCCGGTGGCGCTGCTGGGGGCCTTCGGCATCCTCCTGGCGCTGGGCTACTCGATCAACTCGCTGTCGCTGTTCGCCCTGGTGCTGGCGGTCGGCATCGTGGTGGACGACGCCATCGTGGTGGTGGAGAGCGTCGAGCGGCACATCCGCGAAGGGCTCAGCCCGCGCGAGGCCGCCTACAAGACCATGGACGAGGTCTCCGGCGCGCTGATCGCCATCGGACTGGTGCTGATGGCGGTGTTCGTGCCGGCCGCCTTCATGCCAGGCATCCCGGGCCAGTTCTACCGGCAGTTCGCGGTGACCATCTCGGCCGCCACGGCGATCTCGCTGCTGGTCTCGCTGACCCTGTCGCCGGCGCTGGCCGCCATCCTGCTGAAGCCGCACCGCAAGGGCCCGCCCACGGGCCCGGCCTGGATGCGGCCGCTGCGGGCCGCGGGCGACAAGTTCAACGCCGGTTTCGACTGGCTGAGCGCCCGCTACGGCCGGCTCACCTCGCGTCTGGTGCGGACCACGGCGGTGGTGCTGGCGGTCTACGTCGGCCTCATCGCGCTGGCCGGCTGGCGGATGACCGCCACGCCCACGGGCTTCATTCCCGAGCAGGACCAGGGCTTCCTGATCGGCGTGGTGCAGCTGCCGCCGGGCGCCTCGCTCGACCGCACCGAGGCAGCCATGCGCAAGGTCTGGAACACGGCCCTGGAGACGCCTGGCGTCGACACCGTCGCCGCCTTCGCCGGCATGGACGGGGCCAGCTTCTCGGCCAGCTCCAACGGGGGGGTGATGTTCATCGCCCTCGACGAGTACGGCACGCGCCCGCCCGCCCAGGATCTGGCCAACCAGCTGATGGGCAAGCTCGGCGGGCTGGACGAGGCCAGCGTCTTCTTCCTGCCGCCGCCGCCCGTGGAAGGCATGGGCAACGCCGGCGGCTTCAAGATGATGGTCCAGGACCGTTCGGGCGCCGGCTATCGCCAGCTCGAGCAGGCGGCCGGCGCGGTGATGGGCGCGGCCCAGCAGGAGAGGGCGGTGGCCGGGGTGTTCTCCGGCTTCAACACCGGCTCGCCGCGGCTGGTGGCCGACGTCGACCGCGAGAAGGCGCTGATGCTGGGGATCGACCCCAGTCAGGTCTACAGCGCGCTGGGCGCCTACCTCGGCTCGACCTACGTCAACGACTTCAACATGCTGGGCCGCACCTTCCGGGTGACCGCCCAGGCCGAGGCTTCCGAGCGGGACGACCCGGCCGACGTCGCCAACCTGCGGGTTCGCGGCCCTTCGGGCGAGATGACCCCGATCGGCTCGCTCGCCACCCTGCGCGAGGAGACCGGCCCGGTGCGGGTGGTGCGCTACAACCTGTTCCCGGCCGCCGAGGTGCAGGGAGCCGCCGCGCCCGGCGTCTCCTCCGGCGATGCGCTGGGCGCCATGGAGCGGATCGCCGACCAGGCGCTGCCCCAGGGCTTCGGCTTCGAATGGACCGAGCTCGCCCTGCAGGAGCGGATGAGCGGCAGCGGGACGATCATCTTCGTGATGGCCGCGGTGCTGGTATTCCTGGTGCTGGCCGCCCAGTACGAGGCCCTGACCCTGCCGCTGGCGGTGATCCTGATCGTGCCGATGTGCCTCCTGGCCGCCTTCGTGGGGGTCAACATCCGGGGCCAGGACAACAACATCCTGACCCAGGTGGGCCTGCTGGTGCTGATGGCGCTGGCGGCTAAGAACGCCATCCTGATCGTGGAGTTCGCCAAGCAGGGCGAGGAGCGGGGGCTCGACCGGTTCCAGGCCGCCATCGAGGCCGCCCGGGTCCGCCTGCGGCCGATTCTGATGACCTCGGTGGCCTTCATCTCCGGCGTCGTGCCTCTGGCCTTCGCCCACGGCCCCGGCGCGGAGATGCGTCAGGCGCTGGGGACGGCGGTGTTCTTCGGGATGATCGGGGTGACCGCCTTCGGGCTGGTGTTCACGCCGGTGTTCTACGTGGTCTGCCGGGCGATCGGCGAACAGGCGCGCAGGCTGCGCCGCAGGGTCGCCCCGTCGGCCGAACTGGAAGCGGCGGAGTAGCCGGCATGAAGACGCGTCTCGTCTCCACCCTGGCCGCGGCCGCGCTGTTGGCCGGCTGCGCCTCGGGCCCCGACTACCGCGCCCCGCAGACGCCGGCGGGCGCTACGGGGCCGCTCGTATCCGCCGGCGAGCCGGTGTTCTCGCCCGAGGCGCCGCCCGACGACTGGTGGCGGCTCTACCAGGACCCGGCCTTGGATTCCCTGATCGCCGAGGCCCTGGACAACAACCGCGAGATCGCCGCCGCCCGCGCCAACCTCGAGCGGGTGCGCGCGGCGCTGAGCGAGAGCCGGGCCGCCCGCCTGCCGTCCACCCAGCTCAGCGGCGCCTCCCAGCGGGTGCGCCAGGCCGACCCCGCCGGCGGCGGCTTCTACGAGGACACCGTCGCCTCGGCCGGGGTCGACATGGCCTACGAGTTCGATCTGTTCGGCCGCATCTCCCGCGCCGTCGAGGCCGCCCGGGCCGACGCCGGCGCCGCCGAGGCGGTGCTGGACGCCGTGCGCCTCCCGGTGGCCGCCGAGACCGCCCGCGCCTACGCCGACGTCTGCGCCGCCAACCTGCAGATCGCCGCCGGCGAGCGGGCCGTGAAGCTGCAGCAGGACACCTACGACCTGACCCGCCGCCAGCTGGAGGTGGGCCGCGGCAACGGCCTGGACGTGGCCTCCGCCGCCTCCGAGCTGGAGACCACCCGCGCCGCCCTGCCGCCGCTGCGCGCGGCCCGCGAGGCGGCGGTGTTCCGCCTGGCGGTGCTGACCGGCCGCCCGCCCGCCGAGGCCCCGGCCGCCGTCCGCGACTGCGCCGGCGTGCCGACGCTGGCCCAGGCCATCCCGGTGGGCGACGGGGCCGAGATGCTACGCCGCCGCCCCGACGTGCGCGAGGCCGAACGACGCCTGGCCGCCGCCACCGCCCGCATCGGCGTCGCCACGGCCGACCTCTATCCGCGCGTCACCCTGGGTGGGGCCTTCTCGACCAGCGACGCTGCAGGCCGGCTCGGCGACGAAGTGAGCTTCAGCCTCGGCCCGCTGATCCAGTGGTCCTTCCCCAACGTGGCCGCCGCGCGGGCCCGCGTGCGCCAGGCCAGCGCCGGCGCCGACGCCGCGCTCGCCCAGTTCGAGCAGGCCACCCTGACGGCCCTGCAGGAGACCGAGACGGCGCTGGTCCGCTACGCCCGCGAGCTCGACCGCCGCGCGGCTCTGGAACGGGCGCTGGAGGCCGGCCGCGAGGCCGCCCGGCTGTCGCGCATGCGCTACGAGGCCGGGGCCGACAGCCTGCTGGCGGTGCTGATCGCCGAGCAGCGGGTCGCCCAGCTGGAGCTGCAGCTCGCCCAGTCGCAGGCCGCCGCGGCCGACGGCCAGATCGTGCTGTTCAAGGCGCTCGGCGGCGGCTGGCAGGGGACGCAGGGCCGCTGAGCGGCCCCGCCCTCCTGGGCGGCGACTATTCGTCGTTGGGGATGTTCAGCAGGGTCCCGCAGGCCTTGCAGTGCACCGCGTCCGGGTCGTGCCGCAGAAGCCCGCAGGTCGGGCAGCGGAAGCTCACCTTGCCGGGCCGGAACAGCGAGGTGGCGATGCGCGCGAAGAAGGCGATGCCGCTCAGCATGATCGCCACCGACAGCACCTTGCCCCACGGCCCGGTCAGGGTGATGTCCCCGTAGCCGGTGGTCGTCAGGCTCGAGACCGTGAAGTAGAGGGCGTCGATGTAGCCGGTGATGCCCGCGCCGCGGCCGATGAAGCTGGTGTAGACGAAGCCCGTCGCGACGAAGACGAAGGTGACCAGTCCCGAGAGCGTGCGGATCACCTCTTCCCAGCGGGTGTCGTCGAAGCGCCGGCCGACCGTGCTCCAGAAGAACTCGGAGTTGAACAGGGTCCAGATCCGCAGCACCCGCAGGAAGGCCAGGTTGAACAGCCACAGCGGGAACAGCAGGGTGACCAGCACGAACAGGTCCAGCCAGACCATCGGCCGGCGGATCCACTGGCCGGCCTTGCGCGCCGCCAGCGCCCGCGCCGTCAGGTCGACCGCCAGGATCAGCGCCACCAGGTAGTCCACCACCAGGAAGGCCGGCGTCGAGCGCAGGAAGGGCGCGGCCACGAAGAAGGCGATCAGCGCCAGGTCCACCCCGATGACCGCCAGCCGGAAGCGCACCGCCTCGGGGCTCGCGCCGTAGTAGAGGTGGTTCAGCCGGACGCGCAGGCGCGCGATGCGGGTGCCGAGGCTGTAGGCTTGGGTGTCCGACAAGGCTGCGCCGTCTCCGCATCCGACCGATTGCGCCCCGACCTAGCCCGACCGGGCGGCTACGGCCACGGGGATCAAACGCGCGGCCCGCCTGAAAGCGCCCCGGCCGGGGGGCGGCCGGGGCGAAGGCTATCGCGGAAGTCCGGGATGGGGAGCGATCGGCCCGGCCGTGGTCGGGGGGGGGCCTAGGGGTGCGCCGGGCCGATCGCCGCCGGTCGTCTCGAGCTGGTGAAAGTCGCCGACCGGCGTCCGATCAACGAGCCGCCCGGCGAGCGGTTCCTACGGCCGCGCCGCGGACCCGCTCAGGCGGTCGGCCGAGGCCCGAAGGCGGCGGCCAGGCCCGCCTCGTCCAGCCCCTCGGCCTCGATCAGCTTCAGCCGTGCGGTCTCGCCCGACACCAGCCGCAGCGACGACTTGGGCCGCTTCAGCGCCTTGGCCAGCAGGGCGATCACCGCGGCGTTGGCCGACCCGTCGGTCGGGGCGGCGGCGACCCGCACCTTCAGCACCGCCCGGCCGGCGTCGTCGACCGTCCAGCCTTCCACCGCGTCACGGCCCCCGCGGGGCGTCACCCGCACGGCCAGCCGCATGGTCAGAAGGCGAAGGTGCGCAGCAGGAAGTTGAACAGCGCCGGCAGCAGGTACTGCTGGATCCCGGTGATCACCAGAATGGCGATGATCGGGCTGATGTCCACGCCGCCCAGCGAGGGGATGATGCGCTGGAACGGCCCCAGCACCGGCCGGGTCACCGCCTCCAGGGCCCGCACCACGTTGTAGGCGAACCGGTTGCGCAGGTTGATGACGTCGAACGCCACCAGCCAGCTCATCACGGCGCTGATGATGATCGCCCAGACGAGCACGGTCAGGAGGCCGTTGGTGATGTAGTAGGCGAACTGGAGCAGTGCGGCCATGTGCGGGTCCGTGCGTGGGGGGAGCGGCCGCATCTAGCGGGGCCGCCGAGCCCCTGGCAAGCACGCGCGACATCCAGCGCCGCAGCACGCCCTTGACACCAGCCCTCCGACCCGCCTTATTCCGCGCCTTCCTGGGGCCGTAGCTCAGTTGGTAGAGCGCCTCGTTCGCAATGAGGAGGTCAGGGGTTCGACTCCCCTCGGCTCCACCAGCACCCCCTAAGGTGCTGGTTTGTCTCGGGAAATCGCCGCCAAGCGGCCCAAAAAGCCCAAACTGTAGCACCACGCCGTATCACACGGCCCCTCGGGAGCCGTCGAAAAAGCGTGCGGAAACAGTGGGCTCAGCTTCGACAGGCTGTATCACACGACTGCATCACACACCGGCGCAACGATCTTCTGCATCGTCGGAACGGTTGGCCCGACAGTCTCGCTCATCGTCTCCCGGCCTCGATCTGTCTCATCTGATCCCGCTCGATGAAGACCGCTTGACGAGCATTCGATGATTCCATAAGTGTGGAAATATGGAATTTGAGAACGCTATCGACGCCCTCGGCGCGCTCGCCCATCCGGGTCGGCTCTCCGTCTTTCGCCTGCTGGTTCAGGCCGGAGCGGAAGGAATGCCCGCCGGTGAGGTCGCGCGCGCGCTTGATACGCCCGCCAACACCATGAGCACCCAACTGGCGATTCTCGCGCGCGCGGGGCTTGTCCGCTCGCGTCGTGAGAGCCGCTCGATCATCTACATGGCCGACTACGCGCAGATCACCGCGCTGCTCGGGTTCCTGATGGAAGACTGCTGCCAAGGCCGCGCTGAAATCTGCGCGCCCATCGGCGAACTGGCCGCGTGCAAGAGCGCGGCCTGCACCCCCTCAATGGAGAATGCCCAATGAAGCGTCTGCACGTCCACGTCGCCGTCAGCGACATCCAAGAGTCGGTCGGCTTCTATTCCACCATGTTCGGGGCCGCGCCGTCTGTCGTGAAGGACGACTACGCGAAGTGGATGCTCGACGACCCGCGCGTGAACTTCGCCATCTCGTCCCGTGGCCGCGCGCCCGGCCTCGACCACCTCGGCATTCAGGCCGAGGAAGGCGCGGAGTTGACCGAGATTTCGGGTCGCCTGAAGGCGGCTGGCGCCGACACCATCGACGAGGAAGCGACGACCTGCTGCTACGCTAAATCCGACAAGACGTGGGTGCAGGACCCGGCGGGTATCCGTTGGGAGACGTTTCACACCTTCGGTGAAAGCACCGTCTATGGCGAAGACCTCGCCGATGCAGCGGTCACGGGCGAAGCCTGCTGCGCTCCGGCGCCCAAGGCCGCAGCTTGCTGCGCGCCCGAACCTGCTCCTGCCAAGGCGAGCGCCTGTTGCGACGTGCCTGCCGAGTAGGGGCGGCTAAGCCGCTACGAAATCCTCAAGACCCATGTCCATCTTTGAACGCTACCTCACTCTTTGGGTCGCCCTGTGCATCGTCGCAGGGATCGCGCTCGGGCACTTCTTCAACCCGGTGTTTCAGGCCATCGGGTCAGCAGAGGTCGCCCATGTGAACCTCCCTGTCGCCGGTCTGATCTGGCTCATGATCATCCCGATGCTCATGAAGGTGGACTTCGCCGCCTTGGCTCAGGTGGGGCGCCACTGGCGCGGCATCGGCGTGACGCTGTTCGTCAACTGGGCGGTCAAGCCGTTCACGATGGCTCTGCTCGGGGCGGTTTTCATCGCAGGGATATTCCGCCCCTATCTCCCGGCTGACCAGATCAACAGCTACATCGCCGGTCTCATTCTGCTGGCTGCGGCGCCCTGCACGGCGATGGTCTTCGTGTGGAGCAATCTCACGAAGGGCGAGCCGAACTTCACGCTCAGTCAGGTCGCCCTGAACGACACCATCATGATCGTGGCGTTCGCACCTATCGTGGCCCTGCTACTTGGCCTCTCGGCGATCACGGTCCCTTGGTCCACGCTGCTCCTGTCGGTCGGCCTCTACATCGTCGTGCCGGTGATCATCGCGCAGGTCGCGCGCAGCATCCTGCTTGGCCGGGGCCTCAGCACGTTCGACAAGGCTCTCAAAGCGATCCAGCCCCTTTCGCTGACGGCGCTGTTGGCGACGCTCGTTCTGCTCTTCGCCTTCCAAGGCGAGCAGATCATCGGACAGCCGCTCGTGATCGCACTGTTGGCGGTCCCGATCCTCATCCAAGTCTACTTCAACGCGGGGCTCGCCTACGTGCTGAACCGAGCCACTGGCGAAGCGCACTGCGTCGCAGGACCGTCTGCGCTCATCGGGGCCAGCAACTTCTTCGAGTTGGCGGTCGCCGCTGCGATCAGCCTGTTCGGGTTCAAGTCGGGGGCCGCACTGGCGACCGTCGTCGGCGTGCTGATCGAAGTGCCGGTGATGCTGTCGGTCGTGGCCATCGTGAACCGCTCGCGCGGTTGGTATGAAAGCGGCACCGCCGTTCGCCGCGCAGCAGTCAGACAGGCGTGAAGATGACCGACACCTTCCCGATTACGATCTATCACAACCCGGCCTGCGGAACGTCCCGGAACACCTTGGCGATGATCCGCGCAGCGGGCTACGAGCCGACCGTCGTCGAATATCTCCAAGCCGGTTGGAGCGGCGCGTTGCTTGACGAACTGCTGGCAAAGACCGGACTGAAGCCGGGCGAACTTCTGCGTGAGAAGGGCACGCCCGCCGCTGAGCTTGGGCTCCTCGCGGATGATGTCACGGATGACGCGATCTTCTCGGCGATGATCGAGCACCCGATCCTCGTGAACAGGCCCATCGTCGTCACTCCGAAGGGCGCCCGGCTGTGTCGGCCGTCCGAGCAGGTGTTCGACCTGCTTCAAACTCGCCCAGCGAGTTTCACGAAAGAGGATGGCGAGGTGGTCACCCCTTGAACGCATCGGCGCGGAGCCTGCGCGTGTGGCCTCTGCCGGTTCAGCGGGGCTTCTGCTTCCTGCGGTTCGCTTTCGCGTGCAGCGCGCCCTTCCGATATCCGGGATCGTGAGTCACCTCGCGCCCGGTCCACTCAGGCAACTCAAGTTCTTGGTCGGGTCGATCAGTGCCTCCGCCCGCCGACCACCAGATCCCGCAGCCGCGCCGGGTTCGCGGGCTTGATCAGCACGTCGGCGTCGGGGGCGGCGGTGTGGATGAGGTCGAGGGTGCCCGGGTCGCCGTAGGCGGTGATGAAGATCAGGCGCAGCGGGCGCTCGGCGAGCAGGCGGCGGGCGGTCTCGGCGCCGTCGAAGCTGGCGGCGCCCAGGTTCATGTCCATCAGCACGAGATCCGGCTGGAAGCGGCGGGCCGTCGCCAGGGCGCTGGGGCCGTCATGCGCCAGCTCGCTGTGCACCACCCCCATGTCCTCGAGCAGCGCCTGCAGGTGCCAGGCGGCGAGGAACTCGTCGTCGACGATCATCACCTTCAGCTCCTCGAGCCCGGCGTGCGGGTCGTCGGCCTCGGCGGGCCGCGTCGGCGGGCCGGCGCCGGCCGGCGTGTCGGGAGAGGGGCGGGCCTTGTCGGCGAGCCGGGTCGTGAGCATCGCAACCTCGGGCCTTCGGCGGGGTGGCGCGGCGCGCTGGCGGCCGCAGATCGCTATCCCTAGCAACTCCGCGCCGAACGACGCCAGCATCTTGCAGCCCAACGAGGGTCGATTTCGGTGCACAAACGGCCCCGCAGCCCCGCGGCCCTCATTTCCCATGAGCTGGAAAGGAAGGGCGGCTAGTGCGCCTCTTCCCAGTTGGCGGCGGCGCGGGCTTCGACGACGAGGGGGACGGTGATGGCGACGACCGGCTCGGCGGCGTGCTCCATCACCTGGCTGGCGATGCGGATCACCTCGTCGGCCTCGGCCTCGGGGGCCTCGAAGACCAGTTCGTCGTGCACCTGCAGCAGCATCTTCGCTTTCAGGCCGGCGGCCTTCAGCGCGCCCGGCATGCGGATCATCGCCCGGCGCATGACGTCGGCGGCCGCGCCCTGGATCGGGGCGTTGATGGCGGCGCGGTCGGCGAAGCTGCGCTCGGCCTGGCTCTTGCCGCGCGCCGCCGGGATGTGGACCTTGCGGCCGAATATGGTGGTCACGAAGCCTTCGGCGCGCACCTGCCGCTGCTGGCGGTCCATGTAGCTGCGGATGCCCGGGAAGCGCTCGAAGTAGGTCTTGATGTAGGCTGCGGCCTCTTCGCGCGGGATGTTCAGCTGGTTGGCCAGGCCGAAGGCCGAGATGCCGTAGATGATCCCGAAGTTGATCGCCTTGGCCCGTCGGCGGGTGTCGGCCGGCATGCCCTCGACCGGCACGCCGAACATCTCGGATGCGGTCATGGCGTGGATGTCGAGGCCGTCGTGGAAGGCCTTCTTCAGTTGCGGGATGTCGCCGATGTGGGCCAGCAGGCGCAGCTCGATCTGGCTGTAGTCGGCGCTGATCAGCACGTTGCCGGGCTCGGCGATGAAGGCGCGGCGGATCTTGCGGCCCTCTTCGGTGCGGATCGGGATGTTCTGCAGGTTGGGGTCGGTGGAGGCCAGCCGCCCGGTGCTGGCGGCGGCCAGCTGGAAGGAGGTGTGCACGCGGCCGGTGGCCGGCGAGATCGCCTCGACCAGGGCGTCGGTGTAGGTGCCCTTGAGCTTGGAGAGCTGGCGCCAGTCGAGCAGCACGCGGGGCAGCTCGTGGCCCTGGGCGGCCAGATCCTCCAGCATCGAGGCGTCGGTGGAGGCCGCGCCGGTGGCGGTCATGCGGCCCGAGGCCAGCCCCATCTCCTTGAACAGGATGTCGCCGATCTGCTTGGGGCTGCCCAGGTTGAACGGCCGGCCGGCCAGCCGGTGGGCCTCGGCCTCCAGCTGGGCCATCCGTACGGCGAAGTCGTTGGACAGCAGGCGCAGCTGCTCGGGGTCGACCTTCACCCCGGCAAGCTCCATCTCGACCAGCACCTTGGGCATCGGCCGCTCGAGTGTCTCGTAGACGGTCAGCAGCCGCTCGGCCGCCAGCCGCGGCCGAAGATGCTCCCAGAGCCGCAGGGTGACGTCGGCGTCCTCGGCCGCGTAGCAGGTCGCCGCGGTGAGCTCGACGTGCTTGAAGCTCTTCTGCGCCTTGCCGGTCCCGGCCACCTTCTTGAAGGCGATCGGCTCGTGGCCCAGCCACTGGCGGGACAGCTCGTCCATGCCGTGGCTCTTCCTGAAGCCCCCTTCGAGGGTGAAGCTGATCAGCATGGTGTCGTCGATCGGCCCGACCTCGATCCCGTAGCGGGAGAGGACGGCGAGGTCGTACTTGGCGTTCTGAGCCACCTTCAGGACCGACGGGTCCTCCAGCAGCGGCTTCAGGCGGCCGATCACCGCCTCGCAGGGGATCTGGGCGAGGTCTTCCCTGGCCTCCAGCTCCAGCCCGCCGTCGCCCTCGTGCTCGTGGCCGACGGGGATGTAGCAGGCCTCGCCCGGGGCCACGGCCAGCGAGACGCCGCACAGCGCCGCGCTGGTCGCCGACAGCGCGTCGGTCTCGGTGTCGAAGGCGACGATCCCGGCCTCGCGGGCCTTGGCGATCCAGGCCTCCAGCGTGGGGACGTCGCGCACGCAGACATAGGCGTCGGTGTCGATCGGCCCGTGGTTCGGCGCGGCCGGCGTGCGCGTCTCCGGGGCGGCCGGCGCGGCGCCCTCCGCCTTTTTGGCCCCGCCGAAGCCCTCGGCCACCCGGCGGGCCAGGGTCCGGAACTCCATCTTCTCCAGGAAGGCGGCCAGCTCGGGCCCGGGATCGTCGATGGCCAGCTCGTCGATCGGGCTCGGCAGCGGGGTGTCGCAGTTCAGCCGCACCAGCTCGCGCGAGAGCCGGATCTGGTCGGCGTAGGCGATCAGCGTCTCGCGCCGCTTGGGCTGCTTGATCTCGTGGGCGCGCTCGAGGACCGTGTCGAGGTCGCCGTATTCGTTGATCAGCTGGGCGGCGGTCTTGATGCCGATGCCCGGGGCGCCGGGCACGTTGTCGACGCTATCGCCGCACAGGGCCTGCACGTCGACCACCTTCTCGGGGGGCACGCCGAACTTCTCGACCACCTGCTCGGGGCCGAGCTTCACGTTCTTCATGGTGTCGAGCATCGACACCTGCGGCCCGATCAGCTGCATCAGGTCCTTGTCGGAGGAGACGATCACCACCTCGCCGCCGGCGTCGCGCACCTTGCTGGCGTAGGCGGCGATCAGGTCGTCGGCCTCGTAGCCGGGCAGCTCCAGGCAGGGCACGCCGAACGCCTGGGTCGCCTCGCGCATCAGCGGGAACTGCGGAACCAGGTCCTCGGGCGGCGGCGGGCGGTGGGCCTTGTAGCCATCGTAGAGGTCGTTGCGGAACGTCTTTTCGGAGTGGTCGAAGACGACGGCCAGGTGGGTCGGCGCGTCGGCCTCCTTGCGCATGTCGACCAGGAGCTTCCACAGCATGTTGCAGAAGCCCGCGATGGCCCCCACCGGCAGGCCGTCGCTCTTGCGGGTCAGCGGCGGCAGGGCGTGGTAGGCGCGGAAGATGTAGCCCGAGCCGTCGATCAGGTAGAGCCGCACCTTGGGCCCGTCCTCGGTCGGCTCGCGGGGGATCTCGGCGAGGGTTTCGGGGGCGGGATCCAGCACGTCGCTCATCGCCCCAACATAAGGTCGCCCGCCTCCCCGGTCGACCTGAGCCCGCTCTTGCTGCGGTGCAAAACTTTAACCACTTCGCCTCACTCGCCCTTAACCGAGGCGGCGACATTAGGGCGCGCATTGCAGCGTACCCATTTCGCCAAGGCCTGATTTCGCGGCTGCGGCGCCCGTCAAATTTCCAGAAGGAATAACCGATGAACAAGCTCGTCGCCGCCGCCGTCCTGGCCGCCACTTTCGCCGCCGCGCCCGCCATGGCGCAGGAAGTCCGCATCTCCGTCGCCGGCAAGACCCAGGCGCAGCTGCAGGCGGAAGTCGCCTACGCCGCCCGCGTGGTCTGCGTGAAGGAAGTGCAGGACGAGAGCTTCCGCCTTTACGCCTTCAGCCGCTGCATGAAGGACACCCTGGAGGGCATGGAGCCGCAGCTGGCTCGCCTGGTCCAGCGCTAGGCGCCTTCGCCGCAGCGAAAACGAGAGGGCCGGCGCTCGGGCGAGCGCCGGCCCTCTTCGATTCCGATAACCGGTTATCCGGATCGCGCGCGATGCTGCGGCGCAGCGTCGCAGGCGCCTCAGTGGCCGTGCGAGCCCTCGTAGACGCCCGGCGCCAGCCGCTCGTCCTCCGGCCCCTCGCCGGCGTCCCTGGCCAGCACGAAGCGGCGGTCGCAGTACGGGCACTCGACGAAGTCCGCCTCGCCCATCTCCAGCCAGACCCGCGGATGGCCCAGCGCCCCGCCGACCCCGTCGCAGGCCACCCGGTGCGAGCGCACGCTCACCGTCTCGGACGGCGGCAGCGCGGCGGGCGTCAGCGCCGGCTGCTGCGGAGCCGGTTCGGGCCGGGCCTGCGCCTCGGATCCCAGGTTGCGTTCGCGTTGCACCATCGGGCCTTCTTCCTCATCGCAGCCGGCTGGGCTGGCGCCCCGGCCGGGCGCGCTCTAGGTATGCGACCGCGGCTCGCCCCGTCAATTCGCCCGAAGGCGCCAATGGACCTACCCGACTTCGCCATCGAGGCCGAGGGCCTCGTCAAGACCTACCCGGCGACCCGGACCGCGCCCGAGATGCGGGCGCTGAAGGGCGTCGACCTGAAGATCCCGCGCGGCTCGATCTTCGGCCTGCTGGGGCCGAACGGGGCCGGCAAGTCGACCTTCATCAACATCCTGGCCGGCCTGTGTCGCAAGACCGGCGGGACGGTGCGCATCTGGGGCCGCGACATCGACGAGCGGCCGAGAGACGCACGCGCCGCCATCGGCGTGGTGCCGCAGGAGATCGCCGCCGACCCCTTCTTCACGCCCAAGGAGAGCCTCGACGTCCAGGCCGGCATGTACGGCGTCCCGCCCGAGGAGCGGCGCACCGACGAGCTGCTGGCCGCCCTGGGCCTGGCCGACAAGGCCCAGGCCTATGTGCGCCAGCTCTCCGGCGGCATGAAGCGGCGGCTGATGGTCGCCAAGGCGATGGTCCACAACCCGCCGGTGCTGATCCTCGACGAGCCGACCGCCGGCGTCGACGTCGAGCTGCGCCGCCAGCTGTGGAGCTACGTGCTGGAGCTGAACCGCAAGGGGGTGACCATCGTGCTCACCACCCACTACCTGGAAGAGGCCCAGGAGCTGTGCGACCAGATCGCCATCATCAGCCGTGGCCAGGTGGTGGCCAACGAGCCGACCACCGCCCTGCTCTCGCGCCTCGACACCCGGCACGTGATCGTCACGCCCCAGGAGCCGGTGGAAACGCCGCCTGACCTGCCCGGCTTCGAGGTCGCCCTGCGCCCGGCCGGGGGCTTCTCGGTCTCCTACCGGACGGGCCAGTCCAGCGTCGAACAGGTGCTGGCCGCGGTCCGCGCCGCCGGCCTGCACATCAAGGACATCGCCACCGAGGACCCCGACCTCGAGGACGTCTTCCTGGCCCTCACCTACCAGGCCGACGCCCGCGATGCGGCGGAAGCCGCGCAAACCGCCTGAAGCGCCCAAACCGCCGTTTGCGGCCGCCGCCCCTTTCGGCTATGTGAGCGCTCCGCTGCAGACGCACCCGTAGCTCAGCTGGATAGAGCGTTGCCCTCCGAAGGCA
>Ga0172382_10002343_pt1 | contig 32046 bp, 19 predicted proteins | sample Leawel138RmetaG_FD_122245 | JGI IMG/M metagenome (GOLD analysis project Ga0172382, IMG submission 122245) | Leachate microbial communities from a municipal landfill in Southern Ontario, Canada - Leachate well 138R metaG | ecosystem: Engineered > Solid waste > Landfill > Unclassified | place...
ATCGGCTCTTTGGTGGGTGGTAGGTTTGGCGATTTACAGCCTACCATTGAGCCGGTTTTTTTATAAATAATTTAAAGGCTTGGGCTTAAGTAAGTGCCATTCTACACTGACCCCAAATATCCCTTTGATATTTTCTTTAACAACCGATTTGGCGATAGATAACTAACCATTATTTCTTCAAAGCGCGAAACGAGCAAGGGCCTGTAAAAATAATAACCCTGCACCTCATCACAGCCGATGGATATCAGGAAGTCAAATTGCGCTTTGGTTTCTACACCCTCAGCGACAACTCGCAAACCGAGATTTTTAGCCATGGCAACTATTGCCCGATAGATGGCCCGATCCCTGTGATCGTTCTCAACACCAGAAATGAATGAACGATCTATTTTTATATACTTCAATGGCATGGATTTAAGGGAGTGCATATTGGAATAGCCTGTCCCAAAGTCATCAATAGCAATGACCACACCAATCTCCGCTAACTGGTTCAAGTTTTCCAATAACACCGATTCTTCGATAGCAAAGCAACTTTCAGTAATCTCGACGACGAGCAACTCAGGAGCAATCTGATGCTGTAAAAGCGCTTGATTAATCTTCTCAACAAGATCGAGCTTCTGCAGTTGAATAGCCGAAAGGTTGATGGATACTGGGTGAACAACAAACCCTCCATCAATCCATTCTCGCAGCTGTCTACAGGCTTCATTAATCACCCATTGTCCCAACGGGATAATAAGCCCGGAACTTTCGGCTAATGGGATAAATTCTAATGGCGATAGAGGCTTTTTTTCTCCTGGGATATTCCACCGGATAAGAGCTTCTGAGCCAATTAACATTTGTGTTTCAGTATCAAATTTTGGCTGGTAATAGAGTTCAAATTGGTTTTCATTTATGGCAATACGGAGCTTCTGTTCAAGATAAATTCGATCCGCTACCTTACTATTCAGGTCTGCCGTAAAGAACTGATACGTATTGCGCCCAATTTGTTTGGATCGGTACATTGCTGCATCAGCATTTATTAACAGCGTTTCTGCGGTATTTCCATCTTCCGGGTAGAGACTAATACCAATACTGCAAGAGATTAAATAATTGTGCCCATTAATAAGACAAGGCTCTTCAATGGTGGCAAGGATTCTTTCAATTATGTGAGAAACCTTCTCAGAATCTTGATGAATATCTGCCAGCAGTACGACAAATTCATCACCTCCCAGACGAGCAGCAGTATCAACTTCGCGCAGATTAAGTTGCAATCTTTCCGCAACGGTCTGAATCAGCTTGTCACCAAAGGCATGACCAAAACTATCATTCACATTTTTAAAGTGGTCAAGATCAAGAAATACAACGGCGGCCCTACTATTGGTGCGATGAGCCCGGTGCATTACCTGCTCAATACGATCCATTAACAGAGTGCGATTTGGCAGGTCGGTAAGCGTGTCATGAGTCGCCTGATGAGTAATTATGCTTTCATATTTTTTGCGTTCACTAATGTCTTCAACAGTTCCCTCATAATAAATAAGTTTACCGTCGGCATCATGCACTTCGTAGGCATTTTCAGAAATCCAGATAATAGATCCATCTGACCGGTAAACTTCAGATTCAAAGTTTTTTACGATACCTGATTCTTTAATGAGACTGATAAAGTCATCGCGTCGCTGCGGGATACAATATAATTGTTGTTTAATATTTTGCAAAGATTTAATCATATCCTCTGGCGAAGTGTAACCATAAATCCTTGCCAGAGACTTGTTGACCCGTATATAGCCACCATTAGTCGATGTTTGAAAAATCCCTTCAATAGCATTTTCAAAAATACTCCGGTAGCGTTGTTCCGCCTCTATTAAGGCTTTCTCGTGGAAATGTCTTTCAGTGATATCCTCAATAAACCCATGAATCAGTTTTTGCTTGCTTTCTGGCTGGAAAATACTGCGACCTCGCTCCAATACCCAACGAATAGATCCGTCGGCATGGATAATTCTATACACAATAGAGAAAGCCTGGTTGGCGTTAATGGAAAGATTAATATCCGTCCAAACTTTTTCCCTATCGTCCGGGTGAGTTATCTGCATAAAAGTGATTCTATTGTTCTGGGTAAGGTCCTCAGGTAGATAACCGGTCAGGGTCAGGCAGCCATCACTGACATACTCCATAGTCCAATACTCATCGACATGACATAAATAGGCCATCCCATCCAATTCGCTGAGCAACATTGATAAAAGACGTTCTCGTTGTGTGCTATTTATCATTATCAAGGACCAACTTAATAAGTTTCGCTGAGATTCCTTCCAGTAGAAGTCAAGCGCATACGCCATGACTTGGGATCCATACTGACAGTCAACATGATTACCTATCAACATGTCGCTTTATGGTTAAGCCCGCTTGAAGGGGCTTCCAACTAGGCACGCCATCCAGAAATTACCGAGCCAAAGCCAGCATCTACATGTAGCCTACTGACTGAGTTTTCGAAAAAGCAGAGGTACAATTCTGTTATACACCTGCTTTATGCGAGCCTCCTGTCGATACCACTCACGCTAAATTGCGACATCAGCTGCTCAAGGCGATTAGCGCTATTGTCCACCGAGTCCGTATCCTTACGTACATCCGCAAGTGATGCTTGCAAGTTTGCAGTGATTGAGGCGACACGACGAGCACTGGCCAACTGATCAGAGCCGTGGGCATTAATATCTGTCAAACGCTCCAGCATGGTTGTAATCATTTTAGTTAAGCCCACATCGTCGGTGGCCGCTTGCTCGGCCATACGCAAACCCTCTTCAATATTTATCACGCCAGACTCCATAGTATTTTCAGCTGCGCGCGCCTTCTCTTGAATATTTTCGATTATTTCACGAATTTTTTGGGTTGAATCACCAGTGCGGCCAGCAAGATTTCTGACCTCACCTGCAACTACGGCAAATCCTCGTCCCTGATCTCCAGCTCTGGCAGCTTCAATTGCAGCATTCAAAGCTAATAAATTGGTTTGCCCAGCCACCGAACCAATAATGTCGACAATCTCACCGACTTCGTCGGTATGTTTGTTGAGAGTGCGAATGGTATCAACCGAGCTGTCTATGGATATACGAATACCCATGGTCTGCTCCCTGACATTCATGAACTGATTGCGACTGGCATTAGTCGCCTGATGCAGGCTTTCACGCAGATCTTCTACTTCCAGGCTCGCCGCATGTATATGTTGAAGCTGGGTTTCAAGCTGGCCCAACAGCTCCTGCATTTGCTCGAGCACCGATGAAGCCGTCGCACCGAACTTCATTTGTTTATCTACCAGCAGTGTTTTGGCTTGCCGCACTTCCGTGGAAACATCCTTTACCTGCCCAATAGTAGTATCCAGGTTATCAAGGAAGCTATTAACCCAGCGGCCTAAATTGCCAACTTCATCATTCGATAGCGAATCCGGATCTATACGCTGCTGCAGATTGCCGCCACCCTCGGCAATACCACGAATAATATCAGCCATTTGACTCAACCGCTTTGATATCCGGGCGGTGCCGAAAATATTTGAAAACCAACTTGCGGCAATGACGCCCAAAGCACTTAGGCCAATGGCCATAGTCCAACTCAAGCCCATAAACATGATCACCAGTGGGGAAATACTGGCAATCGCGGTCGAGGTTAGCAGGTTTAATTTGAGCAGACGCCAACCTAGCGGGCGCTCACGATAAACCTCTTCGAGATCGCCTTCGCACATCATTCCCCATTTATCAGGCGACCCAGGGAGAGAAAAAGTCAATCCCTTGCCGATAACAGGGATATGGCGATAATCCGAATAACCTGGATAGGTTACATAAAGATTATGGCCTTTACGGATGGTTTCTCGTACACCGGGATGAAGCTCATTGGTGGCTGGATCAGTAAATCGTAGTTCCAGTTCAGTGTGATTTCTGACCTGCACGGCTCCCCAGTTAGTACTTATCCCATCTTTCAGGTTATCGCCCAGGGAAAAAGTGCGATCCTCAAAACGCGAGCGGGAGAGTGCAGTACCCGGCCGTATAGACGTATCAAAATTCGATTGCACCATAAACAAATAGTTATCGCCGGAATCAGGATAAATATGCCCAGCTTCACGCTGAATTAAGTCTCCAATCACATCATTAGGTACCCGACCACACAGGCATCCCAACACTTTATTGTTACGCGCAACCGGCAAGAAAAACATTAAGGTCACTGCATCATGAAACCTGGACGTCGATGTTTTTATATCCAGGGTTAAAGGGTCGATATAGGGCCCATGAAGAAAGGGTTTACCAAGCCCCTCCTGCAAGGCTTTAGGCAATACATCTTTGGCTCCAACATGAGGTTTATAGGTGGAGCACTGAACGTCACCATTGATATCAACCCAGAACAGCTCTGAAAAATCGTTAGCCTGCGCCAGTTTTTGCTCCAGCAGTATTGGGGATACCACGGGCAAGTCATCCTGAATTTCTTCAGCCAGTTTATTGAGTTGTTGCCATTGTGAATTTGCCCAGTTTTGTAAATTGTCGGCACGAGTATTCGCTATAGCCTCGAATGTTTTCTCCACAGAAGCGTAATTATTGCGATTTAAAAAACACGACCATCCTAAAGTCAACTTTCCGTTATTGCCCAACCATGGCAACCAATGTTTCTCACTTGGGTTCAACGACATTGAGTGACTTTCAAGATCCAATACTGTTACCTCCAGCGTATTAAGTATGTAAAAAATTCACATAGAAAATACTATAGAGCAATTTGCGCGCCAAAAACCTGGACACCAAGATTTATAGATAAAATGTCTTATATCATTAAATGGAAATGACTAATCAGCTATTATTCTGAATTCATATGGGGCACTTTTTAAGGGAAATGAATAAACCGCACCAATTTGGATATGCGACAGTGGCAACCAAATAATCCCTACGAATATTGAGGATATTGGGGTCAGTGTAAAAACTTACAACGATCACTTCACACCGCCCTTCGGTTTAGGCCCTCTCTTCATCGCCGTTACTCGCCTACCTGATAACTCTTCAACTTCTTGCTTAAACCTCTCGCTACCTAAAGCCAGACCTTTATTCGATGCCTCTCTGATTTCATTTAAAACCGCCGTATCAATATGCGTATTAAATAATGTCCGATACGCTTTTGCTCTCGCCTCAACTGTTACGGCCTGTTGTTCATACACCCAGTGCGGTGTCCACAACCGTACGGCCTTTCCCAAACCATTTGCCTGATAACTTGACCAAGCATACTCCTCTGGCGAGGCCACCATTCCCGCCCTAACAGGGTTAAGCTCAATATACCGCTGGCAAATTAACAGGTAATTGTCCGTATCAATCACACAAGATTTAAAACGCCCCTCCCATAAAGTGCCCGTTCTTCGATAAGTATGATTAAAATAACGAACATAATATCGCCCCACCGCTTGCATCATACGAGACACACCGTCAAAAGTCGTCGGTGTCACGAGCAAATGCACGTGATTGGTCATAAAAACCCAGGCATGGATAGCAACCTTATTTTTTCTTGCGCTTTCTTCTAACCAGTATGCATAGGCTGCAAAGTCTTCCTCGGAAGCAAAACACGCCTGTCGGTTGCTGCCGCGCTGAATAATATGCTGAGGGATACCGGGTAGGCATAATCGGGGTAAACGTGCCATCTATCATCCTTGACAGAATTGAAGTTAAGCTAAGAGTTTAGGAACTTACCTTATGCAACGAAAATGTCAACGAAGAAAGTGCGCGTGTATTTTTACACTGACCCCAAATATACTGACCCCAAATATACACTTGGATCTCGACGACCTACCAATTTAATTCTCCTTAACTTAGATATCCATGTGATGCTTAACATTTGAATCTGCGTCCCAGCGACCTATGTCTCCACGACAGTTATTACTTTACCTTCAAACCCCTAGAAATAGCCCACACCCCCGATAAGTCAAAGCTTCAGTTTTTTATTATATTTAACAAGACACCAAACTCCGTCTACGTGACAACTATCCCCCGTTCAACGAACCATCAGTAACTACCTGATACAATAGTGCTTTTCTTATTTTTATCCCTAGCTATAAATATAACCGTCACAGCGAAGCTATTTTTTATTGACAACACAGCACATTAAAACAAACCGTATAAAAAAACAGCATGAGACGAAGATTATGGATGATATCCGTCGACCATTACCCATAAAGCCCACTCGCTTTATGGATCAACTGCGCACTACTTACACTCTATAACTGAGCAGCCGCTCTTGCCTTGGCCTCTATCGCCGCCCAATCTTTTTCCGCGAGAAGCACTTTATCTACCATCCAGGAACCGCCCACACACAAAACATTTTTTAGCGCTAAATAATTAGGCGCAATTGCTTCGGTGATACCACCTGTTGGGCAAAATTTTATTTGCGGTAGCGGGCCGGCAATGGATTTTAGCATTGCCACACCACCGGCTGCCTCAGCGGGGAAGAACTTCATATGGCATACGCCTTTTTCTAACAAGACCATTGCTTCGCTTGGACTTGCTATGCCAGGCAGCAGCGGCACCTGTTGTTGCTGCGCGGCATCAATCAATGCTGCGGTGCAACCTGGGCTGACTAAAAACGCTGAGCCCGCTGCAACCGCAGCCGATATATCTTCTGCAGTTAGTACTGTACCCGCGCCGACAATTGCTTCGGGCACGGCTTGTTTAATGCGACGAATGGCCTCAAGCCCTTGCTCGGTACGCAAAGTAATTTCCAGCACTTTTAAACCGCCATTGACCAGTGCCTGTGCCAAGGGAATAGCATCTTCAATATCGTCGATAACGATCACGGGGATGACGGGGCAAGCGGTCATTATTTTATCAATACTTGGCATGGTATTTCTCCGAGCTAATTAAATATAGTTATTCGTCGATTATTGAGTTTAAGGCGCCCAATAGACCACGACAGGGATTTTTTGCTGATGCAGCACGGCGCTGATCGGCATGAGCATAGCATCGGGTTTTAGCAAGGCGTTTTTGTAAACGGCTAGCTTATCTTCACCTGTGATAAGCAAGTGCAACTGTTTGGATTGCAGTAATCCATTGAGTGTTAATGACATGCGCTCGGTTAATACTCCGGTTACTTCACTGGCGGTAGCCGTGATTGCCGTACACAGGTTGATATTTTTTTCGTCGAGCGCGCTGTGCAAACCTTTGGAGAGTGGAAATAACGATGCTGTATGCCCATCAGGCCCCATGCCTAAAATAGTTAGGTCAAACGGCTTATTTAATTGCTGGTAAGCCTGCTCACAACGTTGCTGGCCGTCAGCCGCACTGACATCAGTTGTTTTCATTCCGATCAAACTTGCTGCAACTGCTTTATTTTGCAAAAAATTATTTTTTATCAATGCCTCGTTACTGGAGGGGTGATCACTGTCAACCCAGCGCTCATCGACTAAAGCCACCGTCACTTTCTCCCAATCGATATCTAGCCGGGATAGAGCCTGATACAACGGCTTTGGTGTGCCGCCACCCGAGACGAGTAATGTCGCTTGACCATTTTCATTAATGGCTTTATGCAAAAGCGTTTTACATTCCTCCAGCAACGCAGCAAACATGGATTTTTTATCGTCAAAAAAGTGCTCTGTAATCATATTTAATCTTTCTCGCTATATTGCACTACGATTAAAAAACTGAGGCACCCTCTTCGGCCGAGCCAACCAATGATCGAAAACCTGCAAATAGCTCGCGCCCCATACCGAGGGTTTGATCGCCACTGATGGCTTTAGCTGGCCGGGTTAAGACGTCATCATTTAATACCCGCAAAATGCCTTGCTTGGCATCCAGCTCAATTATATCGCCGTCACGTAATTTAGCGATCGGCCCCTGATCTAAAGCCTCGGGAGATAAGTGAATAGCCGCGGGTACTTTGCCGGAAGCGCCCGACATACGACCATCGGTAACCAGCGCCACGCTAAAACCACGATCTTGTAACACCCCCAGAAGCGGTGTCAGTTTATGCAGCTCAGGCATGCCATTGGCCTTTGGCCCCTGAAATCGAACCACGGCAATAAAATCTTTATCTAACTCGCCTGCGTCAAATTTTGCCTGGAGATCGTTTTGATGCTCAAAAATAATAGCTGGTGCAGTAACCACTTGATACTCGGGTTTCACCGCTGAGATTTTTATTACTGAGCGCCCCAAATTACCTGTTAGCAATTGCAGACCACCATGCGTACTAAATGGCTGCTCAACACTGCTGATGACATTTTTATCTAAGCTGACCTTAGGCCCTTCACGCCATTCAATATCACCCTCACGGGTTAAAAATGGCTCGTCACAGTAACGCTGTAAGCCGCCTTCACCCAGAATGGTTTTTACTTCATTGTGCAGCAGGCCCAAAGCTAATAACTCCCTGATCAATAGCGACATGCCGCCAGCGGCTTGGAAATAATTCACATCGGCCAGGCCATTAGGATAAATTTTACATAGCAGTGGCACCACTTCAGATAACTCAGCCATATCCTGCCAATCGATAATCACACCCGCTGCACGAGCGATAGCGATGATATGAATAGCATGGTTGGTTGAACCACCCGTGGCTAACAAACCAACTATACCGTTGACCAAACTGCGCTCATCGATAATTTGACCAATGGGTGTATAAGAAGCGCTAAGTGCCGTTATCTGGCTTAACTGCTTCACCGCCGCGCGGGTAAGTTGCTCTCTCAAGGGCGTACCGGGGTTTACAAATGAGCTGCCCGGCAGATGTAAGCCCATAATTTCCATTAGCATTTGGTTGCTATTGGCGGTGCCATAAAAAGTGCAAGTCCCAGGGCTGTGGTAAGACTGGCTCTCAGCCTCTAACAACTCGGCTCTAGTTGCCTTCCCCTCAGCATAAAGCTGCCTTACGCGTACTTTTTCAGCATTAGACAGACCTGTCGTCATCGGTCCTGCTGGGACAAAGACCGTAGGTAGATGGCCAAAGGCTAAAGCACCGATGAGCAAGCCGGGGACTATTTTATCGCACACCCCCAAGCATAAAGTGCCATCAAACATATCATGAGAAAGCGCCACCGCTGTTGCCATCGCAATGACATCGCGACTAAACAGGGATAGCTCCATACCGTCACGCCCTTGCGTCACACCATCACACATGGCCGGTACACCACCGGCAAACTGAGCGACTGCACCGGCCTCTCTTGCCGCTTGCTTAATGATCGCGGGGTAATCCTGAAAGGGTTGATGCGCAGAGAGCATATCGTTATAGGCAGATACAATCGCTAAATTTGCTGAGCGGTCAACTGCCAGCACTGACTTGTCTTGCTGCTCGGAGGCAGCATAGGCATGGGCTACGTTTCCGCACGATAGCCGCTTGCGGGAAACACCTTGCTGGCGAGCGGCCGCTATTTTATCGAGGTAGCCACCACGGCTGGCCTTGCTGCGCGCTATAATCCTGTTGGTGACTTCGGCAAGTTTGATATGAACCATTGGGCGGTACTCCTCTTCATCTTGAACCAAGCCGATGTATGTTACCACTGCCCGTAAATCAGCAAATATCATAACAATAGGCAGCAGCAAGAATTTACCATGCCACCCATATAAACCAAACCGACCACTAATTTAATCTAATTACACGATTATCCGCAGTTATTAGTAAAACTCAATTAACTTGTTACTTAACGATGACTTACGACAATCGCGCTGAATGAACTGGCCAGCAACAAAAGTGTCTAATTTACTAATGATTTTAAGCTTTAACTACGGTACAGCGGCTACCTAACAGGATTTGCAACAAGATTCGTGTCAGTAAAGATGTTGAACCCTGATTCTCCCTCGTCAAAACAACTTGTTAGCACCCTACGTATTACGTAAGCTCTATTTAACACCGTATTTTTAGTCATCGCTGCATATCAGGTCATAACTGGGAGCTTGTTCATGTCTACCTCGATTAATTCCTTCAATACCAAAAGTACGTTAGTTATCAATGGCAAAACCTTTAACTATTACGCTATTAACGGCGGCGACTTGGCGGGAGATACCTCCATCGCCAGACTGCCTGTAAGCAGCAAAATCCTACTTGAAAACCTGTTGCGCCACGAAGATAACCAAAGCTGTAGCCGCGAAGATATTCTCGCTCTCAGCGCCAGCGCTGGCCGCAGATCAGAACACGAAATCGCTTACCACCCCGCGCGGGTACTGATGCAGGACTTTACTGGCGTTCCTGCGGTTGTTGATTTAGCCGCCATGCGTGATGCTTTGGTTAAACACGGTATCGACCCACAAAAAATTAATCCGCTGTCACCGGTAGACCTCGTCATCGACCACTCTGTCAGCATTGATAAATTTGCCAGCGATAACGCTTTTAGCGAGAACGTAGCTATCGAGATGCAACGCAACCACGAGCGCTATCAATTTTTAAAATGGGGACAAGGCGCGTTTAATAACTTTAGCGTCGTCCCCCCCGGCACGGGTATTTGTCACCAGGTCAATCTGGAGTACTTGGCAAAAGCTGTTTGGCAACAAACCATTGATGGGGAGCACTATGCTTACCCCGATACGCTGGTAGGCACCGATAGCCACACCACCATGATCAATGGCTTAGGTGTGCTGGGCTGGGGTGTTGGCGGTATTGAAGCAGAAGCGGCCATGCTCGGCCAGCCCATCCCTATGCTCATCCCTGATGTGGTGGGGTTTGAACTCAGCGGCCGCTTGCAAGAAGGCATCACCGCCACCGATTTGGTTCTCCGTGTAGTTGAAATGCTGCGCCAACATGGCGTGGTTGATAAGTTTGTTGAATTTTATGGCGATGGCCTAGACCACCTGCCTCTGGCTGACCGGGCGACTATCGCCAATATGTCCCCGGAATACGGTGCTACTTGTGGCTTTTTCCCGGTAGACTCACAGACCATCAACTATCTACACCTCAGTGGCCGTGACGCCGAGACTATCGAGCTGGTCGAAGCCTACTGTAAAGCTCAGGGTATGTGGCGGGGTGAAGGCTACATAACACCCAACTTCGCTTCCACCTTAAAACTCGACATGTCTACCGTCGAACCCAATCTGGCTGGCCCTAAGCGGCCACAGGATCGGGTGCCAGTACGCAACCTAAAACAGGCTATCGACAGCTTTATTGAACTCGACGGTAAGGCTGGGCAACTGGAGCAGAGTTTCCCCCTGGAGGGCAGCGCACTGCCCATGCACCATGGCGATGTCGTTATTGCCGCGATTACCTCTTGTACCAACACGTCAAACCCAGCAGTCATGATTGCCGCTGGCCTGCTGGCACAAAGAGCTGTGGCCAAAGGCCTGCAAACAAAACCCTGGGTGAAAACATCGCTGGCCCCCGGCTCCAAAGTGGTCACTGATTATTTACGGCAGGCGAATCTGCAGGCACCGCTAGATGCACTGGGCTTTAACCTGGTCGGCTATGGCTGCACCACCTGTATTGGTAACTCAGGGCCACTACCACAAGCCGTTGCCGATACCATTACCGATCACAATCTAGTGGCCTGCTCAGTATTATCCGGCAACCGTAATTTTGAAGGGCGTATTCACCCGCTGGTAAAAGCTAACTGGCTAGCCTCGCCTCCGCTTGTTGTCGCCTATGCGCTGGCAGGCACAACCCGTATCGACCTAAGCAAAGATGCCCTCGGTAACGATCACAATGGTGACCCGGTTTACCTGAAAGACATTTGGCCCAGCAACACAGAAATCGCTAAACTGGTACAAACTATCAACAGCGCTATGTTTCAAAAAGAATACGCCGAGGTGTTTACCGGCGACGATAGCTGGCGAGCCATTGATACGGGCACCGGCGCCACCTATCAATTCGCCGACGACTCGACCTATATCCAGCTACCGCCTTTTTTTGAAGAGCAGTACAAAGGTAATCAAGCCAATATTGTTGGCGCACCAATGCTGGCCATGCTGGGTGACTCGGTTACCACGGACCACATCTCCCCCGCTGGCGCCATCCCGCTAGACAGCCCGGCGGCTCTGTTTTTACGTGACCATGGCGTCGCAGATGCTGACTTTAACTCCTACGGCTCGCGCCGCGGTAATCATCAAATTATGATGCGCGGTACCTTTGGAAATATTCGTATCCGCAACGAAATGACACCGGAACTCGAAGGCGGCTATACCCATATTCAAGGCAGTAACACGCCGATGTTTATTTATGATGCGGCCATGGCCTACCAAGCCAGCCAAATACCGACCGTTATCGTTGCTGGTAAGGAATACGGTACAGGCTCTAGTCGCGACTGGGCCGCCAAAGGCACTTTATTGCTTGGGGTCAAGGCGGTGATTGTTGAAAGCTTTGAGCGTATACACCGCTCCAATTTAGTCGGCATGGGAGTGTTACCGCTGCAGTTTATGCCTGGCGAGACCCGAAAAACACTTGGTCTAAGCGGCAACGAAACCTTCGATATCCACGGTCTCGACCAACCTCTTAAAACCAAGCAAATTTTCGATGCCGTTATCCACTATCCCTCGGGCGAACAACGCGAGGTAAAACTGCAATCACGGCTAGATACCGCCGTAGAGCTAGAATACTACCGCGCCGGCGGGGTGCTCACTTATGTGCTCAACCGCATTATCGCCCAAGGGTAGCTTATTGGGCTTCGCCGATATACAACCACTACCGCGACGATAAACCATGTCGCCAGCAGGTGCTGGCGGCTATAATAGGCCGCTGTCTTAAATAGGCTCTAGTGTTTAAATAAACGCTGGCCTTTGAGCCATAGCCATAACACCCTGTTTTTGCCCGCGCGATAGGTCTCAACTTGTTGAAAAAGCTTATATATCTCCTGCTTCTTGCTGTGGCCTCTATGACCACGCTGGCAGAGTCTGATGTCACAATTAAAATTACTGGCGCAGCAAAACCGCTAGAGAACAATATCTTACTCACCATTGGCAGCTTGCAAACTAACGACCTAAAAGGATTTTTTTTCGACAATCAAATTAATCGTGCAATGAAAAAGAGCACTCAGGCGCTGGGCTTTTATCATGCGCAATATAGCTACCAAATCAACCAGGATACGCTTAGCATCGACATTGAGCCTGGTAAAGTCGTTACCTGGGGGCCGGCTCATATTCAAGTCAGCAGCGATGTTGCTTTACCCAGAGAGATACAAGCTGTCATTGACGACCATCCTTTTACTCCCGGCAAGGCTATCAATCACAATAGCTACGACGCTTACAAACAACGCTTATTTGATACCTGTTTATTATTCGGCTTTCAAGGTGCCACGTTTCAGCACAATGAGTTACGCATTAATCTTGACAGTGACCTCGCCACACCCAACATCGAGATTAAAACCGGGATACGCTATAAAGTAGCCGATCTTCATTACACCGGCACCCGCCTCACGCCACAGCTGCTCAACAGTCTGGCGACCATGCAAAAATCCGATTGGTATAGCCGCTCACTAATCACCAAACAATATAAGTCTTTATTAGATACCGGTTATTTTAAATCTGTAGAGATACAACCAGAATTAGATCACCAACACGGCTTAGTCAATATTACCACCACCTTAGAAGACGCACCGAGTAATCAATTTCTAATCGGAGCGGGGTTTGGTACCGATACTGGCCCTCGCATTACACTGCGCTGGACCAAACCACTGGTTAATCGGTATGGTCATAGCCTGTATTCAGACCTGGCCGTATCAAAACCTGTGCAAGAACTTACCGCGAGTTATCAAATACCCGTGGGCCACCCACTTGAACGCTATGTTGAATGGGCTACAGGGGTACAAAACAAAAACGTCGAAGATACCGAGAGCCTGCGTTTAACCACAGGGTTAAATTTACACTCACGGCATAATAACTGGCAGCAGATTATCGGGGTGAATTTAGAGAGCGAAGCCTATAGCCAGGGTGAGGAAGACACTCAAAAAACCACTTACGTATTGCCTACTGCCAGCTGGTCCTATGCAGCTATTAATCCAGAAAACGAACACAGTTATCGATTTTTAACCAACATTCAAGCTAGCACCGAAGACCTTTATTCCGATACTAATTTTTTCCGTATCACCGCTGGGATTAAATATTTTCTACCGCTAACGACGACTCATGCTCTTATCACCCGGTTTAAACTGGGTCGATTGTTCAACGACGATTTTGACCAAGTGCCGTCATCAAAACGCTTTTTCACCGGGGGCGACCAATCGATTCGGGGATTTCAATATGAATCTATTTCACCACGGGACAGCAATGGTGACTTAATCGGTGGCGATCACCTCAACATCGCCAGCCTCGAATACCGCTGGCTGTTTAAACCGCAATGGGCCGTGGCAGCCTTTGTTGATACTGGCCGAGTTTATTTTGAATCATCCGAACCATTTCGTACCGGTGCAGGCTTGGGCATTCGTTGGCTATCGCCAGTGGGACAGATAAGTATCGACTTTGCCGTACCAGTCAATGATGACGAATACGACGGCTTTCAAATCCATATCTCGATGGGGCCATCAATATGAGACGCTTCGTCATACTGCCGCTAGCCAGCGGTAGCGCCTTGTTGTTACTGTTGCTGGCAGGCCTGATTTTTATTCTGTATACCGAAACAGGGTTAAAGTATCTGGCGTCTTACACAACAAAATTTATACCGCAGCTACACTTGGAAAACCCTCGTGGCAGCGCGTTAGGAAAAGCACAATTCTCACGACTAAGTTGGCAGCAAGAAGGGGTAACCGTTGAAATAAGCGATGCAAAATTAGTGCTATCGCCGCTGTGTTTTATTAATTTAAATTTATGCGCACACAATATTAGTGCTGACGCAGTGACTATTACAACGCTCAGCCAAAACAATAGCGACGAGCCCTTTGCATTACCAGAAGTCAGCTTGCCCTTTGATATACTTATCGTCAGCGCCCGCATTAATAACTTACAGATCAACCACAACGACAATACTGTTTTTATTGCCGATAAGATCAAACTGAAAAAGTTTTTATGGGAAAAATCCACCTTATCATTCACTTCACTCTCCACCATATTATGGGACGAAGCTATAGGCGCAAAAATACAGGCAAAGGGTTCAATCACGCTTAGTGGCGATTACCCGATTAAAGCCGACATACATGCCGAATCCAAAAGGATGCCTGATCTTTCTGCTTATTTTTCAACATCGACCAGTAACAGCGCTGCAGCAACCTCCCCACAGCTTAACAATGCGATAAAGGCCAATGTCAGTGGTTCACTACAGCAATTACACGCTAAGTTTACCTTACAAGCACCTGCGGTCATTGACGGCACCGCAGCGTTACAGCCACTCGATCCACAACTACCCTTCTCAGCCTCGCTCAAATTGCAACAAGCAGTCCCCGTCATTATTGCGAATGAGCGTGTACTACTCAATGAAGCCCGCATAGCGCTTAACGGTACTATTGATACTCTTAACGCCACCAGCAGCGGCCAATTAAACCTGCCTTTTGCTATAGGTCCAGCCACCATACAGGCACAGCTGGCAACGGATTATTCATCACTCAGTATTGAACACGCTGAGTTGCTGACGAAATACGGAGCGGTAAACGCAAACGGCCAACTTTATTTTGACGATCAACACGAGAGCGAGTTATCGATTATCGCCAAGGCCATCAACCCCGCTTTTATCGAGGCTCAGTACCAAGGCAAGCTCAACGCAAATGCCAAAATCACCTTCAAGCAACTGTTATCAAACCCTGCTATTGAGGTAGCGTTGTCCAAGCTAGATGGCGAGTTTTCCGGTCAGGCGCTTTCCAGCAGCGGCTCAATCACTCTGAATGCTTCGCAGCAATTACAATTTGAACACTGGGCCTTGATCAACAACGGCAGCATTATCAATATTAACGGCAGCTTTCCTGACGGCACAATAAGCTGGTCAGCCAACATCAATGAGCTAAAAAAATACTTACCGCAAGCCAGCGGCCAAGTAATCGCCACAGGCACACTTTTTGGCAGCCTCGCCCAACCCTCATTAACCGCCAACATTAACGCCGCAACCGTCGCTTTCGCCGACTTTCAAGCAAAAGCTATTGCTACTAACATCAGTATTAATCAGCTCGGATGGAAACCCAGCAAGATTATTATCGACGCGAATACGGTTACCTTGCCGGGGATTGAGCAGAGCATTGACGCAAATGTATTTATCAACACACAACAACAAGCAGACTCCGGAATTATTGATCCCACCGCACTTTGGCAGTTTGCTAAAGCTCTAACTGCAAATACTAAACTGAGTTTACGCCAAGGCAATATATGGAAAGCGTCTTTACACTGTAATACCGTGGTTAATGTTACCGACACCTCCACTACAACTCAGTGCGACCAAGCACTTGCCGCGATTAATAAAGCCCTATTGAAAGCTCAGCCAAATAAAGCAACAGTCACGACCACAACATCTCAAGTAAGCGCGAGCACTATAGACTGGAGTGAATGGCGTAACGACAAACCCATCAACCTCCTGTGGCAAGCACAAAATAAAATGCTCCGGATCGACAGTTTTTGTATACAACACAGCCCATCTTCAATATGCCTGAAACAAAATTTTTCTTGGCAGGCAGGACGAACTAGCGACACCCAAATTAATGGCGAGAAACTGCCCCTGGCATGGCTGATGGCATTTACGCCAAGCAACTACCACATTTCAGGTGACTGGGACTTTAATGCAACGCTCGGTGAAAAACCCGGAGCGGATAATAAACAGAGCAACAAAAAACAGACAAATGATCACTGGCAATTAGATGGCAATATTGCAGCAAACAATGCCGCAGTATTAATCGGCATAGATAATTCAACTCAGCTGGATATTGCAGTAGAAAAAATGGCGGTAAATTTTTCTGCCGATCAGCAAGGTGCCAATTCAAGCTTCAGCTTGCTTTCAGATAAGCTCGGCGATATGCGCGGTAATATCAACTACCTGCAAAAAACCTTGCAAGGGAAAGTCATACTGGACAATGTAGATTTACATCCTTTTCAATTTCTATTGCCAAGTTTTAAACAATTAACCGGCCTGCTCTCATCCAATCTTAACTTTAAGCTGGTCGACAATAAAATTGATTTATTGGGCAAAGCATCACTGACCAAACTCGCCATTCAAGCTCGCGACTTACCAGCCGATATTAGTAATGGCACACTTGAGTTAAATTTCCTCAACCAACAGGCCGAGCTAACAGGTCAGATGCAAATCGGAGATGGCCAGGCTGACTTAACTGGCACTGCAACATGGGCCACTGATGACTGGAAGGCGCAACTAGCACTACAAACATCAACCATTCGCATCGAGCCATTACCAAAATCTTATCTCAATGTTAATTCAAACTTAACCCTAACTGCATCACCAAGCCTGTTGCATATAGACGGTGATGTTATGATTCCTAAAGCTCGTATCGAGGTCAAAAAACTCCCTGAAAACGCCGTCGGCGTTTCTGACGACACGGTTATTGACGGTCAGGATTTAAACCACAACAAACTGCAAGTATCTGCACGGATCAAAGCACAGCTAGGTGATGATATTAAATTTCGCGGCTTCGGCCTAGAAACCAAGGTAACTGGCGGCCTGCTGATAAAACAAGTTCCCGGCCAACTACTGAGCGGCAACGGCGTAGTCAATCTAATTGATGGACGCTTTCGCGCTTACGGGCAAGATTTATCTATCGAAGAAGGCCGTATGGTTTTTTCAGGACCACTTACCAACCCAGAGCTGCTGGTTACAGCAACAAGAACCCATACCGAAGGTAATGTCCGAGTAGGCGTACTCACTACTGGCTCGGCTAAAAACCCGACTATCACTTTGTTTTCCAGCCCAACTATGCCCGAACAAAAAACGCTGTATTATTTGTTGACCGGAAAATCACCCGAAAACGATGATGACATTGATCAATCCCAGCTAGCCCGACAAACTGCCATTGCCCTGGCCTTGGCCCAAAGTAACGACAAGGCTAACGATATTGCCACCAGCTTTGGTATTGAAGATTTTCAAATGACTACTGATGTTGGCAAGTCTGGTGAAGAGGCTCAATTTAGTGGCTATATCAGCCCTGATATTTATGTGCGCTATGGGGTTTCTCTGTTCGATCAATTGTCATCGATAACCGCACGCTATAAATTAACACCCAATGTTTATGTAGAGATATATGACAGCGCCTCATCAGCCATAGATATCTTTTGGTCTGTTGTTAAGGATTAATAGCCGCGGTATTTATGTATCGTAAAAACCTGGCATTTTCGCCAACAACTCGACACGACCTTTAGCAGACAGCTTTTTTTGCTCCGGCTCTAAAGCTTCAATTTTTCTCAAACGATTGGCTAAACCCTTACCGTTTGCCAACTGAATAGCCAAACCTGGACGCGCATTGAGCTCAAGAATAATCGCGCCCTTGTATTTATCCAAAACAATGTCACAACCCATATAACCCAAGCCGGTCATTTCATAACAGCCCGAAGCCAGGTGCAGCACATCCTGCCAGTTAGGAATTTTTAAATTGGCAAATAACTTACCGGTGTCAGGGTGTTCGGTTACTGGATTGCCACGCTGAATAGCTTCTAAACTATGTCCTGTCAACATATGCAAACCAACACCAATGGCACCCTGGTGTAAATTAGCACGACCATCAGATGCATGGGTCGAACAACGCAACATACCCATCACCGGAAAACCATTAAAAACGATAATACGAATATCCGGCACACCTTCGTAGGTATAATCATTCAGCACCGGATCATACTGAATCATCTCTTCAATCATCGCGCTATCAGGCTTACCGCCTAAACTAAATAGTCCGCTGAGAATATTACTAATATGACTACGAATATCATACAGACTCATTTTACGCCCATTAGGCTTGACGTAAAATTCACCATCGCGCTCGTTGATAACTAAAATACCTTTGCCACCACTGCCACGGGTTGGCTTGATAACAAATTTTTCCAGCGGACTAATCACTGCCGCGATTTTACGCAGCTGCCACTGGTTTTCAATAACCCCAAGCAGCTCCGGCACCGCCAACCCAGCTTGTTGCGCTGAACGTTTGGTATTGAGCTTGTTATCAACCAATGGATATAACTTACGGGTGTTATAGCGCGCAATATAATTAATATTGCGGCTATTCATCCCCAACACACCCATACGGTGCAACTGGCTAAAGCTGGCAAATTTCATTATTAGATACTCAGCTCAATTCTTTCATATTACGAAACCGGATTAGCTCTGAAACCCGATAGCCAGTGTAATGCCCAAGCATCACAATTAGCCCCAATATCACCAATAACAGCTCAGGGAAATTGAACATCCAGTGGCCAACAAACCGGTTAGTCATTAACAAATAACACAAGATCGCTACAAACAAACTGCCTGCTGTTTGAATCAGCACCTCAGCTGGACCATCATCCTCCCACAGGATAGACATATGCTCGATAGTCCAGGCAATGACAATCATCGGGAAGAAGGTAACGGTCAACGCATTAGATATACCCAAACGATAACTGATGATACTTATTGCCGCCATCATTCCAACCACAATCACCACGACTGCTGCGATCCTTGAAACCAGCAACAAATCTAGCCGGCTAAACATTGAGCGCATCCACAACCCGACCGTTAAAATCAATAAAAATATTATTAGGCCATTTAGTAAACTGGTTTGCACAAAAGCTATCGCTAACAACACCGGCATAAATGTACCAGCGGTTCGAATACCAATGACCACTCGTAAAAAGATTATGATCAACGCGCCTACCGGTACCAGCAACACAAATTTAAAAATACTTTGCTGCTCTATCGGCAGGCTATAAATGGAATAATCCATTAATGCCGCGGTATTATCACCCATTTGCTTGAGTGCAACGTCTCTGATCGGCACATCATTAGCCAGAATAGAAAAGGTGACTTTTGATTGCTTGCCACCAACCACATCAATCAAGGATTTACCACCACGCTGCCAAACTAAAAAATTATGAGGCAAACCTTTTGCGCCGTTTTTAGGATTGAATACCAACCAGGTTTGGCCGTTATAAATCTCCAGCAAATCATCTGGAGAGATTCTACTGCGATCGTTTTCTAGATAAAGCCCCCGCAAAATTTGCGCAGGGAATTTTGCCATGGCTAATAAATCTAAAATCACGTTGGTGTTGCTTTTATTCGGAAAGCTGCTTTTGATCAATTGGCTATCATGATTATCGCTATCGTTATACGACTTGATAAGTTGCGTGACAAAACCTTCCGTATCCGCTGATGCCTGCCAGCTATTATCCAGCAAACTTGCTGCCGCGCTGCGCAGGGATGCATTGCGACTGCCAGACCAATCTAATGGCGAGGCGACCACAGCCTCCGGCACTAATGGTGGCACCACCATCACCCCACCCTGATGCACGTCAAGCTTGTAATAGAGCACTTGCTGCCCACTCACTTCGCGCTTAGACCAAACCGCTCGTGTTAAACCATTTTCTTTTTCAATATCAAATCCATAACCTGAAGAGCTAAACACTTCATCTAACACATCCATGTTGGTTTGATTTTTAGGTAACGCCAACGACACTTTAACCGGCTTACCCATAGCCTGAAAGTCAACCTTGGCCTCTATCGTCCATACCGTCTGGTAGTTGCCGGGAAAAAACGGCAAGCCCAATACCTGGCTTTTGTAAGCCACCAAGCTGATCCCCATTAAAATGAGGATACTACCAAGAAGATATACCTTTGCCCGTGGCGACATAAAACTACCTGTAATTGTTAGGTTATGGGGAAAGCTAAATAATTATTTTTTTAATTTATTGATAAACTTTTTGCTTACATCAACAACAGCTTGATCGCGCAAAAAGTTTCTACCAATCAACACTTGATAGATATAGCCACTTCGATCGGCAAGAGTCATTTCAAGCTGCTCATCAATAGTACCCAACACCACATTCATTAAAATGACTGGCCTGCGCATTGGCTCAGCACCTATTTGTTTTATATTGACGTGCCGCTTTACCGCGCGCTCAAAATACACCAGCTTTTTGGTTTTTGGATCTAACAAGCCAAAGCGAACCCAGGGCTTGCCGTCGCGTTCAAAATTAGTTAACTCCAACGCATTAAGTGACGACAAGCCAGCGCCGGTATCTATTCTTGCGGACAGCACTAGGTTTTCTGGTTTTAAACTAACCTTTTCTAATCTGCCGAGCACAACTAAATCGTTGATTCGCGTTGGACGCTGACTCTCTACCGGACGTTTAGGGATAACAACGGGCAGGATCATTTCAGTCGGTACGATTGCTGGCGGCTCGGGCTCTGTATAAACCTCTTCAGAGCCCGCATCTTCATCATCAGCCAAAGACTCTGCTGCATCACTGGTTTTTTCAGCGCCGACCTCTTCAGTACTGGCCTCCGGGCTAGGACAGGCAACCTCCGCTACTGGCGGCTCACTCGTCGCTGAATCCAAGCCAATACTGGCACACGCAGACAATAATAAGAGTGTTGCTAGCAAAGCCATTACTTTAATTAAATTCAAACCTTAACCCTCTCAATCCACAACATTTACGGTACTCACTTAGCTCACTGTATTCCTGCCTTAGCTATTTGTGCAACCCAAACTGAGCAATGACTTGGCAATACTTAAACTAAACAGTGGAGTCACATACCCATTCACTAAACAGGCTGGACGGCATATTATCTAATTTTATCTTGAATCCTGTCTTATCAGCTAGGCACTTTGCTCGCTAGCCTGCAATAATTTTTGTAGACAATGCTCTTCAATATTATAGAAGGCCTTTAACGCTTCAATTTGCGCCACAACCACCTGCGGATCACCCGCAGACTTATTTTTAACCGCTAAAATCATTTTGTTTTTATTGGTATGCTCCAAGCTAATAAACTCGAACACTTTGGTAGTATAACCATGAGCTTCCAGTAACAAGGCCCTTAGTGTATCTGTGACCATCTCAGCCTCTTGCCCCAAGTGCACACCGTACTGCAGCAATGGCTGCAATACCAAAGGGCTATGCATTTGTGGCCGGATTTGTTTATGGCAACAAGGCGAACACATGATAATAGATGCGTTGGCACGAATCCCGTAATGAATAGCATAATCAGTTGCGGTATCGCAGGCATGCAAAGCGATCATGACATCGATATGCGCTGGCGCATGAGTCCTGACATCACCACAGACGAACGACAGCCCGGTATGTTCCAGCTGTGCCGCAGTATTGTTGCACAGCGTAGCCAACTCCTCACGCAGCTCCACGCCGGTAACAGCAGCTTTTAGCTGCAAGCTATTGCGCAGATAATCATGTAAGGCAAAGGTTAGATAGCCTTTACCCGAGCCAAAATCAACCACCTCGATTTGATCATTTTTTGACAGCGGCGACTTATCCAGCGCCTGACTAAATACCTCAATAAATTTATTTATCTGTTTCCATTTACGCGACATCGCCGGAATCAATTGCCGCTGTTTATCGGTGACTCCCAAAGCGGTTAAAAAAGGACGATTGATATCAAGCCAGCGTTTTTTCTCGCGGTTATGGGTGCTGGGTTCACTCTGCTGCTGGTGTGCGTGACTATGCACCCGCACCTTGCCCTTCTTGCTCACTTCAAACTGAATTTCTTCATCATGCGTTAGCAAATGCGCACTTTTAAAATCACTCATCAGCAACCTATGAATAAGGGTCAAACCTGCTTCGAGATCAAGATTTTTAGTAATATCGCGTGTTTTATATTGATACACAAAGCTGAGCATCGCTTTATCGCGCAGTATGATTGGGCGGATCGTCACACGCTGCAACCCCTGCTCATCACCACGATATTTACTCAGCAACAACTTAACCCAGCATTGATCTTTGAGGCTCTTGGCGAGCTGATCAAAAAAATACTCATGGCAATGCGGGTTATCGCTGTTACTGCTTTGGCTACTCGGCATAAAAATATATTTTCGCTGAAATAAGTTTGCGTAAATTTAAAATCGAAAAGCGAGAATACTGGTATTCTACTTTCGTGTTTTTCTGTTAGCTACAAAGGTCTAATTCGTTATGTATCAATACCACGCACTGGGATGCAAACAACATTTTCGGCCCTAAGCTGATTTTTTCTGCTCCCAGTCGCTTTAAACTATTAAAGATTTTCTTCGGCATGGGGATATGATCCGTCAATAAAAAACAAGAATCGCCATCAAAACGCTGCTCCCGAATCGGTGTCCCTTTTTTATCCATCACAAACAGCTGGTAGTGCTCAGCCAGCTCCGGCACCAGTTTTTCAAAACTGATGGTCCTAACACTGATGCCCGGAGCCACTTCGCGCCGCTCTTCTTTGGCCATACCCACTGAAACATCTAACGCCCGGGCAATTTGATCCAGCAGTGCCTGCTCGTGAAAGCCGCCAATTTCGCCAATCTCTCCGGCGTTAAAGCAAATCGTCCGCGAGTAATCCTGCGTGCTCTCCAAAACCAGATAAACAATGACATTAGACCGATGCGACTGGGCCACAAAGATACTGTTCATTAAGGTATGAGCAAGGATCTCTGTATGGGCGTCCTGGCCAACCGACGCCAGCAACTGCTGGCTTGCGGTGGGCGCTGCACGGGCACGTAAGACAAACACTCGCATGAACAACAACCTACTGAAACGATGGATTTTGCGCGACAGCTTACACAGGGAAAGTCGCCGTAGCCACAAATGGCTACTTATATAATGCCTTTAAAGCCAAAATAAAGCTGGCGGCCAAATCCTCGACTATCAACACAATCTATGCCGCACGTTGAAAAACTCAGCGGACTCTAACTTTAACTACAATTAAGACCTACTACGACAGAGCTTATCGGCAAAAGGTCAATACAACATTAATATGGTAATTATTCGCAAGTATGATTAATGTAGCTTCAACCGCGGCCGCAACCAACGGTTGATTTTGCTCGCCAACATCACCAAGCCTGTGGTGATGTAACCGTGAATAGCGATTTGATGCATGCGATACAGCGAGATATACACCACTCTGGCTAAATAGCCCTCAATAAACCAGCTTCCCCTGCCCAGATTGCCCATCAAGCTACCTACCGTAGAATAGCTAGATAAAGACACCAGCGAGCCATAATCGGTATAGGTATAGCTCTGTAGCGGCTTACCTTGCAGCAAGGCGACAATATTTTTGTAACAAATACTTGCCATCTGGTGAGCTGACTGCGCTCGTGGTGGCACTCTGGAGCCGTCGGGGGAGATAAACTCCGCACAGTCTCCTATCGCGAAAATACGTTCGTCGCGGCTGGTCTGTAAATACTCGTTAACGTGTAGCTGGTTAATCCGGTTGGTTTCCAGGCCGGCAATGTTCTGCATAAAATCGGGGACCTTTATGCCCGCTGCCCACACCATCAAATCAACCGCAAGCAAATCACCATTTTTGGTATGCAATCCTTCTCGCGAAGCCTCAACAATGACGGTTTCCAGCTTTACTTCCACCCCCAATTTAACTAACTCGGCATGCGCCGCAGCAGAAATTCGCTCAGGTAACGCCGGTAATATACGCGAGCCAGCCTCGACCAAAGTCACATTCAGATGTTCGTTCGTGACGCTGTTATAGCCGTAGTTATGTATCTCATGAACAGCGTGGTGTAGCTCCGCTGACAGCTCAACTCCGGTCGCCCCTGCACCGACAATCGCCACCCGCAAATGTACATCCTCATCTGACAAACGCTGGATGCGTAAAAACTTGTTGAGCATTTTTTTACGGAATTTAGACGCCTGCTGGGGGCTATCGAGGAAGATACAGTTTTCTTTGATTCCCGGAGTATTAAAGTCATTCGACATCGACCCCAGCGCCAGGACTAAATAATCGTAGGTTATAGCGGTTGATGGCAGTATTTCTACGCCGCTATCATCTACGATAGGGGCCAGAATAATTTCACGCTGCTGCCGATCCAAACCCATCATTGTCCCCACCCGAAAGGAAAAATAATGGCTGCTGGCATGCCCCTGGTAACTGACCGCATCCACACCTTCATCCATGGTACCAACAGCAATTTCGTGCAGTAAAGGCTTCCAGATATGGGTGGTATTTCGATCAATCAGGGTGATTTCTGCACGGCCTGTTTTACCCAGCTTTCGACCTAACTTGGTCGCCAGCTCAAGTCCACCGGCACCTCCGCCGACGATGACGATACGGGGAGTTTTAGCGGTATTTGGGATAGTATGTGGTATGGAGGTTCGCATCGTTTACTCGCGGCTCTAGGGCTAGCTATCATATCGTTAAGCAAGAGCATCTTTAGAGAGAAGCTCCGAGCAGAGAAAAGCTCAAAGAGATGTCATTATGCCGTAAATGCCGCCCTTTAAATACAGCTAAGGTGCTGGCACAGCATTACATTCGCCTGCTAACAAGCGATCACGCTCGGTCTACTGGAAAAGCCAAAACCTCGTCGATAGTGTTTTTACCCAAGCTCAACATTACCAGGCGATCAAAGCCCAGAGCCACTCCAGCACAGGAGGGCAAGCCCTCTGCCAACGCAGCAGCTAAAAACTGATCACTCTCAATATCGGCCAACTGCTGCTGCCTCCGACTTTGCTGATTCTGCTGAAAACGCTGGCTTTGCTCCTGCGCATCGGTCAATTCAAAATAGCCGTTAGCAAGCTCTATGCCTTTGGCATACAACTCAAACCTTTGTGCCACCCAGTTGCCATGTTGATCGCAGACTACTTTTGCCAACGCGGCCTGGCTAGCAGGATAATCATATACAAACACCGGCACCGTATGGCCTAAATGGGGCTCGATCAACTCGGCTAATAACAGGTTTAACCAATCGTCCCTGTTGTCACTCTGCATCTGCACATCAAGCTTAGCGCGGGCAATTGCCTGTAAATGGGCACAATCCAGCCGATGCGGGTCGATCGCCAGATACTGCTGAAACAAATCGCGATAGCTGATTTTTTCGAAAGGACTGCTGGCAAAGGGCTCCGCAGTGACCAAAGACTGTGTACTGAAAAACACTTGACTGATCAGTGCCTCCACCTCAGCCATCAACTGTAGATGATCAAAACCGGGGCGATACCACTCTAGCATGCTAAATTCCGGGTTGTGGCGGCTACCTCTTTCACCCTTGCGGAAGGCTTTACCCAGCTGATAAATCGCGCCACTACCGGCCACCAATAACCGCTTCATCGCATATTCCGGCGAGGTTTGCAGATAATAGCGCTCCCCATTTGGATGCCCCATGGGATTATCGGTGCTCAGCACCTCCATGGCCGGATCTGTAACCGAATAGCGAGCCAGCGCAGGCGTCTCTACTTCAAGTACATCACGCTCAGCAAAAAATTGACGAACCCGCCGCAGCAACGCCGCGCGCTGCTGCAGGGTTTCGATACTGGCGGCAGGCTGCCAAGGAGGATTGTTCATCGTCTGTCAACCGAAAACCAGCGGCTACTCTCTCCTAGCCTTTTGCCCGACTAACGTATTCGCCAGTACGGGTATCAATTTTTAATACTTCACCAATATTGATAAACAAAGGCACACGCACTATCGCTCCCGTCGAAAGCGTAGCGGGCTTGCTGCCGCCCTGGGCAGTATCACCTTTTAAGCCTGGGTCGGTCTCTACCACTTCAAGGTCAACAAAATTGGGCACAGCAATCGACAAAGGCGAACCATTATACAAGGTGACCAGACAACGATCCTGCTCTTTGAGCCACTTGGATTCTTCACCGACCGCATTGGCATCGGCCTGATGTTGCTCAAAAGTCTCAGGCTCCATAAAATACCAGAACTCGCCATCGCTATAGAGATATTCCATCTCCGTATCCATCACATCTGCGCCCTCCAGGGACTCACCAGACTTTAGCGAGCGCTCCCAAATACGACCTGTCTTCAAGTTGCGGAATTTTACCCGGTTGAAAGCCTGACCCTTACCCGGGCGCACAAACTCGTTTTCGACGATGGTACAGGGGTCACCTTCCACCATTAACTTAAGACCATTTTTGAATTCACTGGTAGAATAGGTCGCCATTGTTATCCTCTCGATACTTTACTTAAATCAGCTTATTTTAAATCGGCTAAAACCATTAGGGCGCCAATGATAACCCAAACCGAGGCCATCCGTCAGGCTGATACGCTCATAGCAAGTTCTGATTGCCCCGCTACTACAACTTCAGCAGCATTAACAGAAACCTGGCAACAAGCACTGGCCACTATTGTCCGCGATCCTGAAGAGCTATTTACCTTACTGCAACTGGACCCCAGTTATTTGCCCCAAGCTCGCGCCGCCTGTGCGGATTTTCCTTTGCGAGCCCCCCGCAGCTTTATCCGTCGCATGGCTATCGGCGACTGGAACGACCCTCTGCTCAAACAGGTATTACCCCTCGCCCAGGAATTAGTACTGCAGCCAGGTTATAGCAGCGACCCTCTAGCTGAAGCCAGCAGCAACCCTGCGCCGGGCTTGATCCATAAGTATCAGGGACGAGTATTACTGGTCGTCAGCGGTGGTTGCGCCATTAACTGCCGCTACTGCTTTCGCCGCCACTTTCCCTACGGTGACAACAACCCCAGCCGCACACAGTGGCAGCAGACTCTCGATTATATCCGCAGCGATGACAGCATCCACGAAGTCATTTTCAGTGGTGGCGACCCCATGGCCGCCAGCGACACGATGATCTGCGAACTCGTAGAAAGTATCGCTGCGATCCCCCATGTCACCACCCTCAGGGTTCACAGCCGGATGCCGATCGTCATCCCACAGCGAATAACAGCAGAATGTCTGTCATGGCTAACCAAAACACGACTAAAAACGGTCATGGTTGTCCACTGCAATCACGCCAATGAAATCGATGACGAAGTGGGGCAAAGCTTGCTCGCCTTAAAAGCTGCGGGAGTCACGGTGCTCAATCAAACTGTCTTACTGGCCGGGGTCAACGACAATGTCGAGACACTGGCAGCCATCAGTGAACGCCTATTCCATTACGGTGCACTGCCTTATTACCTGCACCTGCTCGACAAAGTTCAAGGTGCGGCGCACTTCGACCTCACCAAAGCCACCGGGCAGAAACTGTACAACGAGCTACTAACTAAGCTGCCGGGCTATCTGGTGCCCCGACTAGTACAAGAGGTGCCTGGGGCTAGCTCCAAAGTCCCCATCCACATTTCCCCCCCTGCCAAGGGTAATTATTCTGTCTAAACACTACCGCCAATCAGGTCACTTCGAGCATTAATCTAACGTTTTTAATATTCTGCTATATACTTAATACCTAGCAATGACAGATAGCATTGGCATTGATTAATTAGCATACACTAGCATTTAGGGCCTGAAACCTACGGCAGCTAAACACACGGGCTTTAATGAGCGACATTAATACCATCAACATCAAAGTTCCTCGACAGGACTTAGACAAAAGCAGCCACTTCGATATTAGCGCTGCCGCCGTTGACGCATGGGTAGAGCAACTACCTATGGCAAATCTTAGCCACACCACACGGCAATTATACTCAGCGCTGTCAGAACTCAATAAAGTCAGAATCCCGCCCGGCAAACGCATGGCAGTGCTGGAAAAGTTATTACGCCCCATTTATTTTGTCAGCAAAAATCTCAGCAAACACTACCTCAACAAACCTATTGTCCTGCCAGAGCAATCACGCAAAGTCGCCGACCTCGCTCAAGCGATACACAGCCAACTCGCTACTGCTTATACCATTGTCGCTACCCATACTGCAGCGCTGGGAAAAAAGGCCGACGTCAACCAGCCAGCCCAATTGATCGCTCAAGCGCTACACCGCGCCACCACCAATCACACGCTCAACATACAACACCACTTTCAGCTCTACGAGCCCGTCAAGCAAGGTGTTTGGTACAACCTCCACCAGTTCTACAAGCTTGCTTGCCAACACAATATTTTAAACACTGAGGTCATAGACGAAGAGTTTGGTAGCTGTACCCTGCAAAGCAGTTATATCCGCGCGCTGCTGCTAGGCTGCTGCAACCCCAACCAACTGCGGCAGGATGACTTCTCCGGTATTTTTACTCCACTTATTCATTGGGCAGAGCTATGCCAGCTGCAGCCCGCCGGCGCTGACAACCTGTTTATCCTCGACACCAGCCACGATAGCGCCCCTGTCTATCAGGGACTGTTTAAAGGGGAGATCAGCAGCTCCTGCCTTGGCCTCGACACACAAAGCCTGATCAAGGAGCTACAAGCGCTACAGCAAAAAACTGAGCCCACCAGCCTCAGAGCTAATGGTGATGGCTACAGTGTATCGCTGGATTTAATCAGACACCTTATCGTGTCCTGGGGCTCAATAAGCAAACGTACGTTTATGCGGCTTGAGGCTACTGACACACTAGAAATATGCATAGGTTTAAGCGCCACTCACCACTACCTATCTGGGGAACTTAATTTCGACGCATTAATGGAAGAACGCGGTGCCAGAACCTTCTCAATGCAGCACGAAAACCCCTTTTTAAAATCGCAAACCAACCTCTACCGGCAAAAAGATGTTTGGGATAGCCCTTATGAGACCAATCAGAGACAAACGCAGATCTCGCTAGAATCCATCGATTTTTACATGCGCGACAACGAAAAGCCCCACGAGCAACTGACCAAAAAATACCGCAGCTACAATGTCAGAACGATTAATGCCAGCGCCCACGGCTACCGCATAGAATGGCCCAACGAAACCGACGCTCAGATCAAAACCGGCGAGATTATTGGCGTCAAAGAAGCTCAAAGCCATAACTGGAGCATTGGCGTCATTCGCTGGGTTAGCCGTAACGACCAAACCATCAATTTAGGCTTAGAGTTAATCAGCCCTAGTGCTGCACCCTACGGCGCTCGTCTTATCAATAAAACCGGCAGCAATTCAGAGTATATGCGGGTGCTAGTACTGCCCGAAGTCAGTATCACCAAGCAACCTGTCACCGTGATAACACCCAAAGTCCCGTTTAAAGCCGGCTTAAAAGTCACCCTGAACCAGCGCGGCAAAGAAGTAGTTGTCACTTTGACCAAAAAAGTCAATAAAACCGGCGCCTACCATCAATTTGAGTTTCGTCGTATCGGTAGTATTAATAAAAATAACGACACTGAAACCAGCACCGAACATAAAGATGACTTTGATTCGCTATGGGACAACCTATAATCTGGCGACCCAAATTCGAGAGCAACGCCCCAGCCGGTCTCTTTTGACCATGATCTCACCGACAAGGCACAGGCACTCAGGACAAACTTAATGCTAAAAGTGCAGCAACCCACATAAACCTTTGTTATTGCGACAATGTTCGCGATAATGAACAATACTCAATTGGCACGACTCGCTATACTCTAACTTTAACCACACACCCTTTATCGACGCCGCAGGACTTATGGCCAGACAAAGCACTATCAGACTATTACTCATCAATGAGTCAGATAATGAAGGCGAACGCCTAATCAGCCTTTTTCGTAACGCGGGGCGCGTTGCGCGAGCTCACCGCGTTATTTCAGCCGAAGACTTGCACACCCAGCTGGAAAAAGATCGCTGGGATTTACTGATTGCCAATGACAAACACCCTGAAATTGTCGTAGACCAATGTCTACAACAACTTAAAAAGCTTAAGACCCACTTGCCCAGCCTGATTATCCGCGACGACAATATCGAAGCCGCTTTAAATGCAGGCGCCAGCGATGTGGTCGCTAGCAACGACGATCAACGACTTATTTTTGCCGCCTTCCGTGAATTACAGCATCTAAAAAAGTCTCGACAATTAGCCGCTACCGAAGCCAAGTTAACTGACGCCGAAGAGCGCTGCAATTTATTAATGGCGCAGTCTCAAGACGCTATAGCCTATGTGGCGGATGGCATGTTGGTCAGCTGCAATCCCTTATTTTGCACTCAATTTGGCTACGCAGAGCCAGAAGATTTAGATTGCGCCCCAGTGATTGATCTTATCGATTCAGCCGACCACACTGAATTTAAGCATTTGCTAAAAGCCCTAACGCAGCAAGGTGGCGATGACAGTAGTAACTTTAACTTTACTGGTAAAACTCAAGACCATGAAAGTTTCCCCGCGACAATGCAATTAAGTAATGCGGTTTTTGATGACGAACCCTGTATACAAATCACCATCAAAGCACGAGAAACTAAAAATTCGACAAGCTCAGCGGTTGAGAGCCATCAAGATTCGGCCTCCGGCCTCTACAGCCACGAGTACTTTTTATCGCAACTTGATCGCGCGGCCAAACAAGCCAGTGCAGGCACGCATATAGCCACCCTGTTATTTATTGGTATCGACCAATTTAATAGCATAAGAACCCGATTCGGTATTAGCCACAGCTATAAAATCCTGCGTAATATTACCGAAGTCATCCAGCACCAAAGCAACGAAGCACATACGTTAACCCATTTTTGTGATGATGGTTTTACCATGCTTTTGCAAAATATAGGCACGGAAAAAGCTCAGCTTTTCGCCACAGAGCTATGTAAAACACTGGAAAAATATATCATCGAAATAGCCGGCCAATCAGTACAATGTACTGCCAGCATTGGCTTGCTGCCTATCGACGGCAGCCAACCTGAAGACCCCAGCAAACTCATCGACAGCGCTTTTTCCGCCTGTGAAGAGGTACGTACCCAAGCAAACAAAGACGGTATCGGTAACGGTGTGATGGTCTTTGTTGCCACCCGTGAAAAGAAAAGTCTGGGGGACGCCTCTGATGATGCTGGCCTAGATAGCTTCCTGGAGGAAGCAATAGCAGATGAACAGTTCTTCTTAACGTTTCAACCCATTGTCAGCTTGCGAGGCAGTCGCGGCGATCACTATGAAGTTCGCACGCTCATGTTAGACGACGACGGCAACACCGTAACCGCCGATCAATTTTTGTCTAAAATCAACTTTAAAGGGGTAAATACGCGCTTAGATCGCTGGGTCTTACTGGAAGCAACAAAGAAATTAGCCCATAAGATAGAAGCAGGCCAAAACACTCGGCTATTTATCAACCTCACCGCCAATACGCTTCAGGATGAAAGCCTTATTCCCTGGCTTAGCGTGGCGCTTAAAGCTGGTGGAATCCCCCCCGCCGCCTTGATCTTCCAGTTTAACGAAGCCGATTTAGCAAACGTCCTCAAACCCGCCAAAGCGTTTGCCGCATCGATCAAAGAGCTGGGCTGTAAAATATCTATTGCTGGCTTTGGTCAGAGTGATACGCCCTTCAAAACACTCAAGCAAATACCGGCCGA
>Ga0172382_10002344_pt1 | contig 32035 bp, 29 predicted proteins | sample Leawel138RmetaG_FD_122245 | JGI IMG/M metagenome (GOLD analysis project Ga0172382, IMG submission 122245) | Leachate microbial communities from a municipal landfill in Southern Ontario, Canada - Leachate well 138R metaG | ecosystem: Engineered > Solid waste > Landfill > Unclassified | place...
ATCGATGCGCGCGAATTGCCTGATAACTTTTTCGATAGTTCCCAATACATATGATACTGTGCCTAACGTGCATAAACACTATTCCTTAACCTGGTTTTCCCATCTTAGTTGCGGAAGTGCTGGGCTTTCTACAACTATTCGGTGACAAAGGAGATACGATAACCGAATATCAGTGAAAGAAAGCATACCCAGTCCCAAAAACAAAAGAAGCAATGAGTCGTTCATCCCTGTGGCAGGTTATGTCTATTTACTAATGAATAGATCCAGCAAAGCAGAGGCTAGAAGAACCGAACTCACCACCAGGTTCATATCAAAAGCCTCCATAAATTCCTCCAGAACACCTCCTAGGATAATCTTAGCTTCAATAACAAAGACCGCTAGTACGACCAACAAGCCCACGTAGTACCAGACCCCTAGCAAGGCCGTGTAACCTACAAGAAAAAAGAATACCACCGCAAATAAATGCAAAAGAAGTACAAGCTTCATGCTCGGTCGAATCCCAAAACAACGGGGTATAGAGTATAGACCCATCCGCGCATCGAAGGAAACATCAGCACTTTGGTAGATAACATCAAACCCAGCTACCCAAAGACATATCCCAAGGCCTAGTAAAAACGGCGGCAGATTGAACCTCCCTGTTACGCCAAGCCATCCCCCTACTGGCGCTAGGGCTAGAACAAAACCCAGCCAAAAATGGCACAGATAGGTAAAGCGTTTCGTATAGGAGTAAAAAACCAAAGCAAAGGCCGCAATTGGAGATAGCATCAGACAAATTCGGTTTAAGCATGCAGAAGCAACAAAAAACAGAGCTAGGGAAAAGAAGACAAACCAGTATACATCGTGGGAAGTAACCAATTGGCAGGGCAACGCCCGATCTTGGGTACGGGGATTTAACGCGTCAAACTCCAGATCCACAAGTCGATTCACGGCCATACCCGCACTGTGAGCCCCGAGCATAGCCAGACTAATCCAGAGTAGTTTATCCGAAGGGGGAGCTCCCTTAGCACCCAAAATCGCTCCTAGGTAGGCGAAGGGTAAAGAGAATAAGGTGTGCTCCACTTTGATCATCCTTAGCAGCACCCGTAACCGCAAAACCTATTCCTCCTGTTTGCTAAGATCAGCATGGTTCGGGTCCAGTAGGCTAAGCATCGATCCAAGGTATTCCAGTTATGAGCTCCAAGTCGTGATGGTTGCTTAAGCTTGCGGGAAACTAAAGCTTCCCGCAAGCCCTGCATAGTTACCTCTGATCGTTTCGATCCGTCAGATCATAGAAAACCAGACCGCTGGCTAGTTTCGGATAGAAGTAGGTCGACTTCTGAGGCATGGTCTCGCCAGCGTTGGCCACATCGCTCACCGCTTGGGAGGGTGTAGGATTCATGAATACGCCAACCTCATATACACCTCTATCTACTTCCGAAACCACTTCCGCCGCACAACGGGTATAGTTTAGGTTCTCTTGCCGCGACTGACTCTCAGGGGTCAACCCAAACATCCGCTCAAACACCAATGAATGCAAAATAGCCACATCAAGTTTCCGCCATGCTTCCGGCTTATCTGGATAAAACTCCTTCATCACCTCATCGGCGATAAGAGTGAGAATATACGCTTCATCCTGCGCGTAGAAACCAAGAACACATTTCTGGTCCTTTCTGGATTGCTCCTCCAAGGTATCAAGAAAGTCCCTCAGGTGTTCCTCGTTACTAATAGTCTTGCCCCATTTTTGAACCGAGAAATACTGAGTAGCGTCCCGAAGGAACTTCTCAAAGTCCCAGTCAGGTACAGTATGCACCATTCGGTGGGTCGGTAATACCACCATCCCTGGATCATTTGTGTTCACAAACATCATCATACAATAATTGAAACCATCCTCGGCAGAACTGCCCCCCTGTCCTAGTTCTCCTTTCAGATTCAAAGCGGTCTCATAGCGATGATGCCCATCAGCTATGTAGACCTGCTTATCCTCTAACAAAGTGCGAAGAGTTTGCACTAGCTTCTGATCCGTAACCACCCACATCGAATGGGTCACACCTTCATCGTCGGTAAAGAACACATCCGGCTTGGCAGCCTTTACCTTATTGAATACTTCCTGGTCCGTCCCGGTGGGATCCGCATACATACCGAAAACTTGGCTAAGATTAGCCATGCAGGCGCGCATCAGTTTCAGTCGATCCTCTTTCGGTTTAGATAAAGTCTTCTCATGGGGGAGTACCACTTTGTTTTCAAATGGCTCCAGCTGAATCAAGGAGATAAATCCGGTACGTTCGTATGCTACGCCTTCTACTTCGAATCCTTGGGAGTAAACGTAAATAGCTGGAAGCTGCTCTTTAACCAGCACTTCACTGGAAAGCCAGTCTCGCAAAAGCTTGCCGGCCACCTGGTAACGTTCATCACCCTTCCCCTCAGGAAGGATCAAATGCACCACATTGTGTTCGCTTTGCTCAGCGTATTGGTTCCGCTGCTCTGAGGATATGACATCATAGGGCGGGGCGGTCACCTCGGACCATCCAGCGGTTCGTTCAGGATTGTACCTCACACCACAAAAAGGATATATTTTAGCCATAGTAAGCTCCTTTCCACTTGTCGTATAATAAAGGTACGACAAGATCAGTGCTTTTCCCTTCTCAATTATGAACAGTCGCGCGCAAACAAGCCACCTTTTACGAGGTTGAAAAGCATAAGCTTTCCTTGTATAATACTCTTGACTACCGAAGTAGTGTGGTGAGCTCCTTGCAGGACGTCATTACAAACATGAAGGACCTGGGATTTACGGAATATGAGGCCCGCGCTTATACTGCTGCTTTGCAGAAAGGCCAACCAGTCACTGGCTACGAACTAAGCAGACTATCCGGTATTCCCACTTCAAAAATCTATGAGACGATTGACAGACTCAAAGATAAAGGCGCCCTTTGGGCAAACCTTTCAGACCCGGTTAAGTACGTAGCAGTCAATCCCAAGCAGCTTCTTCGGCAATGTCAACAGCAGTTTCAACAAAAGATCGATTTCCTTGACCGCAACTTCGCCGATCTTCTCGTTGAAAAAGGTTCAGATCAAATATGGAATATTCATGGCTACGATAACATCGTCGCCAAGGCTTGCGACATGCTGGTTAGTTGCCAGCAACGTGCCCTGGTTGCCCTATGGCCCGAAGAAGCAGAACATATAAAGGATGCACTACCAGGCAAAGCACGTGTCGTAATCCTTTCCTATGGAAAGCTGAGCACCATGAATGGTGCTCAAGTTTTTGTGCATGACTACGAAAAGGAAGTCCGAGACGAACAGAATAGCCGTTTGTTCGTTGTTACTTCCGACGGTGAACAGGCTCTGATTGGAGCAATGCACGAAGAAGCCCATGCAGCATGGACAACCAACCCAAGCCTTGTCTTGATTGCCCAGGAATACATTAAACATGAGATCTACCAGGTACGTATCATGGCGCATTACGGAGACAAGTTTGCTGAGGTTTTTGGTAATAGTCTAGAACATTTACGCCTCGGTCGTGAACCGGGATAGCAGCAGAAAGGATTGAAGTATTGTGTGTGTACTAGTTATTAATAGTGGGAGTTCTTCGCTCAAGTATAAGCTCTATGACATGAAGAACAACAATATCCTCGCCACAGGCTTGGTTGAGCGTATCGGATGCAATGGTTCTAGTAATTATGTTTTTACCCATGATGGTCATGGAAAACTCAATCTTGAGCAATCCATCGACAACCACAAAGAGGCACTCAAACTTGTGCTAGACACCCTGCAGGACGCATCATATGGTGCAATCGATAGTCTTTCGGATATTTACGCAGTGGGACATCGGGTACTCCATGGCAAGGAAAGCTACGCCAATTCGGTAGTTGTTACTGAGCAGGTGATCGACACCCTTAAAGGTTTCATTGAGCTTGGACCATTGCATATGCCCGCAAATATTATGGGTATTGAGGCATGCAAAGAACTAATGCCTGATGTTGTGCAGGTTGCTGTCTTCGATACGGCATTCCATCAGACCATTCCAGAAAAGGCCTTTCTTTATGCCATACCCTACGAGCTTTACCAGGAGCACGGGATTCGTAAATACGGTTTTCACGGTACATCCCATCGGTATCTTTCCCACAAAGTGGCAGAATTGCTAAAACAGCCCCTAGAGCAGCTGCGTATCATCACCTTGCATCTTGGCAATGGCTGTAGTATGGCGGCTGTTAAAAACGGCGTCTGCATTGATACCACCATGGGTCTTACCCCTTTGGAGGGTTTGATCATGGGAACTCGTTCGGGGGACTTGGATCCTGCGGTAATCCGGTTCCTTGCCGAAAAGCTGGATATGTCCATTATTGAGATTGATGACATGCTAAACAAGCAGAGTGGTCTTTTGGGTATCTCGGGGATCAGCTCAGATATGCGGGATATCCATAGCGCCGTTGACGCAGACGACAAGCGCGCTAAACTTGCGTATGAGGTCTTTATCTACCGAATTCGCAAGTATCTAGGTGCTTTTTGGGTAGCCATGGGCGGTGTCGATGCCATAGTCTTTGCCGGGGGAATCGGCGAAAACGATAAGCTGGTTCGCAGGGACGTTTGTAGTGATCTAAAGTGGCTGGGACTGGAGATTGACGATGAGAAGAACAACGGCTGCAACCGTAAGGAAAAGTCTATCTCTAAGGATTCCTCAAAGGTTCGGGTTATGGTCATCCCCACTGACGAGGAACTGGTGATTGCTCAGGATGCCCTCCGCTTAGCAAAGCGTGAGTACGCCGTCCGCTAAATAGGGAGCGATTGCCTTTGACGCTAACCGAAAAGCTCTATCAAAGGGCATACGAACTGGGGATTGATGCTTTAAGCATCATCCCCGTCTCCTGCTTCTCCCGTTTGGCCCATCTGCTACAAAGAAGGGAAAACAAGCTTTCCCCATGGGCTCCCCAGGATCTAGCAAAGGCTGTCGATCCCTCGCTGATTTTACCTGGCGCAAAGAGCATTCTCTGTACAGCAATTTCCTATAACAATACCGTACCCCACACATCAGGATTGGTAGGTCAGGTTGCACGGTTTGCCCGGGTAAGGGACTACCATCGGGTGTTTTCTGCAAAGCTTCAAGAACTAGGCCAGTACCTAGAAAACCTTACTGGGGCGGAATTTAGAGTCTGTGTTGATACCGGTCCTTTGTTCGATCGAGAAGCAGCTTACCTTGCTGGTATTGGCTGGTATGGTAAGAACAACTGCATCATTGTACCCAGATTGGGCTCATGGGTGTTTCTGGGAGAGATGATCACAACCTCTGATTTGACCCCATCCTTTGGTGCCCCTTTGCCATCTAGATGCGGAAGCTGCAATCGATGTATCAAGGCCTGTCCCACCCAAGCACTGCAACCTTTTGGTCTTGATCATACCAAGTGTTTAAGTTATCTGACACAGAGTAAGGATTACGTTAGCCCAAAACTGTGGCCCCTTTTTGGAGACTCCCTCTATGGTTGCGATCGATGTCAAGAGGTCTGTCCACATAACCATGATACACCAACAAACCTGCACAACGAGTTTATTCCAACAGGTGTACTTGCCCATCCTTTGAATCTTGCCTGGTTGATGGAGTTATCTACAAAGGGTTTCACCAAGCATCTCGGGTCCACTCCCATGGGCTGGGCCGGCAAATCCACCTTACAGCGCAACGGCATTATCCTGCTGGCCAACCAGGGAACTAAAGATGCCAAGTTACTCATCAAGAAAGCAGCACAAAGCAACAGCCCCCTAGTTAGGGAGTGCGCCCAGGATTACCTGGAGCGGGTTTAGGCCCTAGCAGGGAATCACTACCGTTGCGACGAAAAGTACTCTAGTATGAAAACACTCAGACAAGAGGAAAGGGTACATCCGATGGAAAAGATCAGTTTTGCTTTAGTTTTGACCATGTGCAGCCTTCTTCTAGTCAGCTGTGCTAGAACCCCTGGTCTTGCCTACTCCGTTTCCGGCCGAATTACCGATAACAAGGGAAGACCTATCGCTAATGTCACACTAACCACAGATACTAGTCCCGCCCACGTGGCTGTTACCGACCATTTGGGGCGATGGGCTATCACCGATCTCCAGGATGTAGTCAGTATTACCCCGACAAAACCAGGTCGGCGGTTTATTCCTGCTCACAGACTTGTCATTGGGCCTAACTCCCACGTAGACTGGACTCAATCAATGACAGTTATCAGTGGGGAACCAGTGGCTACCTTGGAACAGGCCCGGGCCTGGCTTGCCAAAAGAGCACCCCACAGGGAAGTACTAGCCGATCTGTACTACACCATCGCTCCCGACTATGGAATCAGGCCAGATGTAGCCCTTGCCCAAGCGGTTAAGGAGACTGGAGCGTTTCGTTTTGACGGCATCGTCCAGGCGTGGCAGAACAACTTCTGCGGTCTTGGTGCCACTGGTACTCCCAGCGACGGCTTGACCCCCCTCAACGGTGCCGACCCGACCCGGGTACGTTTTGAAAAGGGGGTATGTGGAGCGATTTTCTCCGATGAGGCCACGGGAGTGGAGGCCCACATCCAACATTTATTCGCCTACGCCAGCACCAGTGCCCTACCTCCAGGCAAAACCCTACTAAGTCCCCGCTTTGTCTACGTTAAGCGAGGTTCGGCTTTGTTTGTTGAGCACCTTGGGGCCCGGGAAAACCCAACAGGCGTTGGCTGGGCCTATCCTGGATATACCTATGGAGCAACCCTGGTTTGGGACTATGTTGAAGAACTGATTAATTTCATTTACTAAAGGAGTGCGTTCATGCTTAAAGCTGGATTAGTATCGATAAGTTTTCGCAAGTTATCACCCGTTGAGATTGTGGATCTTGTAAAAGAAGCCGGGCTTTCAGGTATTGAATGGGGCGGTGATGTCCATGTACCCCACGGAGATCTAAAAGCAGCCCAAGAAGTAGCTCGCATCACCCAAGAAGCGGGCCTTGTTACTGCGGCCTATGGCTCCTATTACAGATTGGGGGAAAAGGATCTGTGTTTTTCCGCTGTCCTAGATACAGCAAAGACCCTTGGTGCACCCACCATCCGGGTTTGGGGCGGTGTTAGGCCATCTTCCCGAGTTGACAGCTCCTATTACCAAACCCTAGTGGCTGATGCCCGACAAATAGCAAAGCTCGCCGAAAAAGAGAACATCACCATCGCTCTAGAGTTCCATGGAGGAACTATCACCGATACAAATGAGTCCACAGTCCGGTTCCTAACCGATGTTGGGGTCAGTAATTTTAAGACCTACTGGCAACCGGCTGTTGATACCCAAGAAGGATATCGTTTGTCTGGACTACAGCAAGTCCGCCCATACCTAAGTAACATTCATGCCTTCCATTGGGAGCCCCATACTCTTCGCCGAGCCCTAGCCGAAGGGGAGACAGAATGGAGCAAGTACATAAACGTGGTTAAGTCCTTGACAGGCGAACGTTGGATCCTCCTAGAGTTTGTGCGGGATGATGCACCGGAAGCTTTCCTGGAGGATGCCAAGACGCTAAAGCGTTGGCTCGCATTATAGACCATTGTTCTATCCATTCCCCCACACACAGGCTTGGGAGTTGAAGCAGCCAAGTTTACACAAAGGCCTCTTTGGGCCTTTGTGAACACCCACCAAAAAACTGTTCAAACAGACCCCTGGTCACAGATAGATATAAAACTTGGCCCATAGCAGACATTAAACCAAAGGCATTGATTAGACCATCTCTGAAAAAGATGCAGTGTATGTTTCAGCTTCTTTTCTCACCCGGTCACATTGGTACCTTGAAGCTTAGGAATCGCTTGATCATGCCTGCTATGGGGTCAAGTATGCAGGACGCGGAAGGTTTTGTCACCGAGCGGATGTACCACTACCACCGTGTAAGAGCACCAGACGGTGTCGGGATGGATACCGCGTGGAAATTGCCGCGGTTCATCCCACCAGTGGCGGTGCGGGTCTTGCCCTATGGGATGATAGATACACTCCCAGACTGAGTGATCTTGTCGATGTAATCCACCAAGGGGGAGCGGCAGCATGCCTGCAGCTGTGGCACGCTGGACGACAAACCAATTCTAGGGTAACGGGCATGAAGATCGTTGCACCATCACCCATACCCTACTCCCCTTTGCCAAGAGGAGCCAGTTGAACTCACTAAGGAAATGATCAAAGAATTAGTAAATGCATATGCAAGCGCAGCTTGGCGGGGGAAGAGGCAGGATTTGATGCGCTAGAGGTGCATGGCGCCCACGGATATTTGATCGCCCCATTCATGTCTGCCTATTCCAAGGAAAGAGAAGACGAGTACGGTGGTCCCCTAAAGAACCAAGCCCGCTTTGCCCTAGAGATCATTGATGCCATCAGGAGAAAGGTAGGCTCTGGTTATCCGATCATCTACCGCCTCAGCGGCGAAGAGAAGGTAAAGGATGGATTAACCATTGAGGACGCAAAAGGATCGCAGTACTGATGGCCAACCACGGGGTCAATGCAATCCATGTCTCCATAGGGGCCTATGAAACACTACGATATACCGTGCCCCCGATGGATCTTACTCCGGGGATTCAATGTTTGGGCGGCAGCAGAGATCAAAAAGGTTGTGAACATACCGGTAATTGCTGTTGGGAGGATTAACGACCCAGCCCTGGCTAAAGAGATCATTGCCCAGGGAAAGGCGGATTTCATTGCCATTGGGCGTGCATTGCTAACTGATCCCCAGTGGCCCACGAAGGCTAAGGAAGGTAGGAACGGAGAGAGCCGCCGCTGTATTGCTTGTAGCGTTGATCGCTTGCTGCTGGAGAGCAAGCACGTTACCTGCATGCTAAACCCCACCTGTGGCAGGGAACAGGAGTCTCCTCCCCTCTCTCCTGCTAACAAGAAGGTGGTGAGGCCTTGCGGGAATGGGGCAGCGGCACCGAGGCTGTAAGGTGACCCTCTTTGAGGCTGGTAGCACCCTAGGCGGACAATAGCGCCTAGCTGGCATGCCCCCGGGAACATCTGAGATCACAGAAGATGTGCAATGGCTCATCGATCAAATGCATAAACTACAAGTGACGGTTAGACTGAATACCCCTGCCGAGGGGGCGAGGATCCTGTCCGAAAATCCCGACGGGGTGATTATCGCTACCGGTGCAATACCGTCAAAACCGGATATCGCTGGTGTTGATAAACCCCACGTGGTACTAGCCACAGACCTCCTAGCCCAAAGGGTAGAGCCGGGACAGAGCGTTGTGATCATTGGGGGTGGGGGCTACGTCTTGAAACAGCAGATTACCTTGGAGATTTGGCGAGGACGGTATCTATCATCGAGATGCAAGAGGATGTGAGACTAAGCATTGGTCCCGCACGAAAGGCGTTTCTCCTGGAACGACTCAAGCGGTGTAAAGTACGGCTTTTGACCTCAGCCTCTGTTGAGCGAATCAACGATCATAATGTTGATATCTCCATCAAAAGAAGACGGGACCAACTGCCCGCCGACACCGTAGTGATAGCCATAGGTTACCGAAGCAATAATCTCCCAAAGGGCCCCGGAGGGCAACTGAAGCCATCTACGAGGCCTTCTGCGCCGCTTACAACATCTAGAAAGGGTGCCTGGCAGGCACCCTTTTATATTTAGTACCTAAAGAATACATGATCGCCAAGCACTGTTGTAACAGGTTGCTGACGGACCCATTGGTTACTTGTTTTCTTCGGGTTATAAAAGCCATTGGCTCCTAGGGAAGGATCCCTCCCGCAGAGGGCCTCATAGGCAGCATTGACCGAATCTTCATCAGCCGGTAGGTCAATTCTACCGTCCTTAACCGGACTATACTGATATGCCCCATCGGCCACTTGGTAAATAACTCCATAGATTGTATCGGGATAGCGGGGATCTGCAAGGCGATTTAGCACTGTGGCCGCCACTGCCACCTTCCCCTCGAAGGGTTCTCCCTCTGCTTCGGCATGGACCAATCTTGCGAATAGGTCCATCTCCCAAGGAGCAAAGACAAAACGATAGTGGTCTACTGCATCATCGGGCAATCGAAGCCCTTGACCAACGTAAAGCTCTTCGGTTTTTGTGTTGAGCGCTTTCAGAGTTTCAACCGGCGTTCCAAAACGCTGGGCTATTCGCCAGAGAGTATCCCCTTGTCTAACGGTATAGGTCTTTGGCGTCCCCGTATTAGGACCCTGTTCTAAATTGTAGCAGCCACCTAACAGTAGGCAACACGTCAATGTAATCCCCATGTACACAAGCAATCTTGGCTTCATATGTCTCCCCCTTAAGCTCATCACTTGCCGGTTATCCAATTGCGGACTTTTTAGGCATATTTGCTTTTAATTATCTTAATTCGACAATTGTGTGGGGACTACTCCTGGTAAGTGCTGGGAGGAAGGAAACGACCCCAAAATTGGGGTCGCTAAAGGTTATCCTAAAAGGCCAGAAGCTCCTTAAATCTCGAGTATTCAGTAGACCATTGCCTGGTGTTTTGGGGCACATACTCTTTCTGGGGGAAGGATCTGGCGATACAATCACGCATTTCACCAAGGCTTGCCACTTTTCCTGCTACCATTGCTTGTACCATTAGGTTACCGATTGAGGTCGCCTCAATGGGACCTGTAAGTACCTTCTTACCTGTGGAATCTGCGGTGAACTGACACAACAGTTCATCCTGAATACCGCCACCCACCATATGTATTACCGACAGCTCCCTGTTTAATATCTTCTCGAGACTTTCCATAGTAAACCGATACTTCATAGCTAAGCTCTCCGTAATACAGCGGATGATTTCGCCCTTGGTCTTAGGTACCTTCTGACCAGTCTGTTGGCAGAACTGCTGGACTCGCGTGGGCATATCCCCAGGAGCCACGAAGGATTCGTGATCGGGATCGATCAGCGAGACAAAGGGTTCCGCCTGCCTTGCCAGTTCCTGCAATTGGCTGAAACTTAACTGCTCCCCTTCCCGCTGCCATTGCCGTCTACATTCCTGGACAAGCCAAAGACCCATAATGTTCTTTAAAAACCTGATCTTATTGGCCACACCACCTTCATTAGTAAAGCTTAAGCCGGCAGACTCCAGATTAATAATGGGTTGGTCGATTTCTACTCCCATAAGGGACCAAGTACCAGAGCTAATATAGGCAAAATCCGCGGAAGAGGCCGGAACCGAAGCCACTGCGGAAGCAGTATCGTGGGAGCCTACCGTTACCACCGATATGTTCTCCCCAGCACCAAGCTCCGCGATAATGTCCGGGTGCAACTTCCCTATCACAGTACCAGGAGGCACAATCTCGGTAAAAATATCCTTTGGCAACCCTAGTTTATCTATTAGATCCCTATGCCAAATCCGGGTCACAGGATCCAGCAGTTGTGTAGTGCTGGCAATGCTGTATTCCGTCACCATTTGACCTGTGAGGAAGTAGTTTAACAAATCAGGAACTAGAAGCATCGTTTTTGTTTCACGGAGAAGATGAGCCTGATACTCCTTCATGGCAAATAGCTGAAAAATAGAGTTCAGCTTCATGAACTGAATGCCCGTCTGTTTGTATAGCTCCTCTTTAGGGATCAGATCAAATACCTTCTCCATCATACCATCTGTACGTCCATCTCGGTAATGATAGGGATTGCCCAACAGGTCACCATTTCGGTCTAGTAGCCCAAAATCCACTCCCCAAGTATCAATCGCCAGTGAGGAAATATCTGTATGACCGGAGTTGAAAGCTTTCAAAAGACCACACTTGATCTCGTGAAACAAACGGAGGATATCCCAGTAAAGATGTCCCCGTAGGGAGACTGGTTCATTAGCAAAGCGATGAATCTCCTGAATAGACAGCCGCCCATCCTCATAAATACCGAGCATGGCCCGACCACTACTTGCGCCTAAGTCAAAGGCCAGCATCTTTAGTTGCTCGCCCATTTGCTCACCTCCGAAGACCAAGGGGGCCAAAGCCCCCTTGTTTTGGTTCATCCATATAATGGACCGAAGTTCTTACATGCCCGATAGTCAGCGCCTTCCAGATCCGACGTGCCAAAGGCAGCCCATGCACTTGGTCTTTGGATCCGCTCCTCGGATACATTATGCATGGAAACAGGAATCCGTAGCATCGAAGCTAAGGTAATCAAATCTGCACCAATGTGACCATAGCTAAATGCGCCATGGTTCGCGCCCCAATTGGCCATGACTGAGTAAACGTCCTTGAAGGGGCCCTTGCCTGTCAGGATGGGTGCAAACCAGGTGGTCGGCCAAGTTGGGTCTGTACGCTGATCAAGGATGTCATGTACATCCTTAGGCAACTCAGCGGAGTAACCCTCAGCTATCTGCAGAACCGGACCTAAGCCCTTAATAATGTTCACCCGGGTTACAGTAATGGGCATACCACCCTTAGTGGCGAAGTTTGAGGAGAAGCCGCCCCCCCGGAAGTAGTCCCGACTAGCTGGACGCCATGACACTGCATCCAAGCATTTTTTCGCCTCCTCGGAGGAGATCTCCCAGTAAGGCTTCATAACGGGATTTCCGTCCCTAGTTTGCTCCCCAGTCCCATCTAAAGCAGCCGCACCGGAATTGATCAAGTGGATGACCCCGTTCTCCGCAAGTCCAGTAAGCTCCTTACCGGTTACCCGTTTTACAGCGGCTGGACTCCAATAGGTCCGCACATCGGCAAATACCTGGGCGGTGTTGCTCAGCAGATGACCAAAAAGCATGGCTACGCCATTTAACGAGTCGTTTTCTGTAGCAACTAAGAAGGGTTGCCTGATTCCATTCCAGTCAAAGGAGGAATTCAGTATCGCCTCCATAAAGTCACCATTGGGGAAATGGTCCGTCCACTGCCGTTGACCTTGGAAGCCCGCTAATATAGCATTTCGCCCCACAGCTTCCTCTCCAAATCCCAGCTCTGCTAGGCGAGGGTTGCCGACCATCAAGTCCTGGGCAATCAAGGCCATCTTAACCACGAATTCCCATTCCCAGTCCTTCCGTTCTCTGGTGGTTTGGATCCGGGCAGGGTTGTTGTCCGGACCTTCCTTACAGTTGCGCTTAACCCAAGCCAGGGCCCGTTCGTATTCCTCCGGGTCATAGATCTCTTCATCGATCCTTCTGGTGAACTCAGACATATCTATGGATTCGTTTCGCATACCCAAATAGTCCTGGAAGAACTCTTGGTTGACGATTGAGCCGGCAATGCCCATGGAAACAGAACCCATGGAGAGATAGGATTTACCCCGCATCGATGCCACCGCCAGCCCTGCCTTGGCAAACCTGATTAACTTTTCCGCCACATCCTGTGGGATCGACGTATCCGTGGCATCCTGTACATCTCGTCCATAGATACCAAAGGCGGGCAGCCCCTTTTGATTATGGGCGGCAAGCACCGCCGCAAGATATACCGCACCGGGTCTTTCCGTTCCGTTGAAGCCCCATACGGCTTTGGGACGATGGGGATCCATGTCCATGGTTTCAGAACCGTAACACCAACAAGGTGTAACCGAGATAGTAACACCGACACCTTCTCTGGCGAACTTTTCCTCCGCTTGAGCAGCCTCGCCTACACCACCAATAGTAGTGTCTGCAATCACACACTCAACCGGCAAACCATTAGGATGCCGGAGGTTTTCCGTAAGCAACTTGGCTGCCGATTTAGCCATATTCATCGTCTGTTCTTCCAAAGACTCCCTAATTCCCTTTCGACGTCCATCGATAATGGGACGGATTCCGATCTTAGGAAGAGAGCCTTTTAACCTGTTGCGCGGTTGCTGCACCACAAAGTCACTACTTCTCATCTTCTTAGCCTCCATCTGAACAAAGTAGATTCGACACGCTGCATTAAGCTATTTTCTTCGACATGGTGATTGCAATCACCTGCCTATGTATGGTAATCCGGTATCATACCTAAAGGAAAAACAGTCTCCACTTTCCTCGAAATCCAATATCAGGTATAATCAGATTATAGTAGGCCAACAGGGGGGGCCATACCCATGGAAAGAGAAGAAGGTTCTGCGATACTCGCTAGCATCCTGATAATTGTCGTTCTGATTATGATCATTGGAGTCATCGCCACCCTTGTGCCCATATACCTGCGTAATGTCTCCATCGAGGCCGAATATGCCCTAGCCTTACATACAGCAGAGTCCGGTCTTTATCATGCCTTAACCTGGCTGAATCAGTATCCAAAGGATCACATGACCTACTTTGAATCGGAGTTTCCTTATAAAAAAAGTGAGGAGAGCTATTGCATCATCGAGGACGATAGCCGCTTTAGCATAGACCTTACAAATGACGGTGTCCTTACCTCATATGGAACCTACCAAGGCCGGCAAAGGACCATCTCCGTACAGCTTGCCTTTGAATCCATGTTTCCTGCAGATGGCTTGTTTGCCGATTGTATTAAGTATTTCCAGGGCACTCAGACAGTGGATGAGGACTTCAAGATGCCCCCTATAGACCCCCCAATAGCGCCAACCTTTCCTACAAGACCGGATTTGTCGGATTTTGAACCGTGGAACGGCGAATTTACCATCGCAAATCCAGATCCGTCACCTGATGCTCCCCCCATTAAAGTGTTGGTTAGTAGGGACCTGACGATTAATGAGAGTCTGCAAATCGAAGGGAATGTAGAACTGCTAGTCGCTGGTTCTTTGGCACTAAGAAATGGGGCTGAGATAAGAACTAACGGTAATGTAAACATAACCACCGGTGGAGATTTCATCGCCAAAAGCAGCTCCTTGGTGTCATTAGGCGGTGAGGAAACAACAATATCCGCAGGGGGAATCATTGATATAAACAACGACAGCCAAGTGAGCTCCGACGGTAACCTAACGATGTTCGCCGGTAATAACCTCCGTCTTCATGGGGGAGGCAACCTCATCGTCAGGGGTGATGTTACCGTGGTAGCAGACAACGATATTGACATAAATAACAAGGCAGTACTATATAGCGACGGTGGCTCTAGACTTTTTGCCGCCGGGGACTTAACCTTTCATTCCGAGGCGTTTTTTACTTCAAGAGAACCAGTCTTACTTGTAGTAGAGGGTGATCTAAACGTCAAAAGTCAGGTCAAGGTATTTATAGATAATGACCAATGGAACGAAGTGTTCGTTTCGGGAGACGTCCATTTAGAGTCCGCAAGCATCGTGGGAAATGACAGTTTACCTAACGTCGTCCTCTTCGTCCTTGAACCAAATCGCCAGATAACCATGAAAAGCGAAGCCGAATTCTATGGAGGCATCTTTGCTCCATTCACGGAGCTGAAAATGCATTGGGGAGCTTCTATTGAAGGAGCCCTGATCTGCAAAGACTTCATTAATAAAGGTCAGTTCAATATGAATGATGAGCTCTTGACATATAGACCGGGCGGGTTTGGAGAGGACCTAGGTATGTTTATCGCCACCCATTGGAAATTGGTTAAATAAAAAGGCCCGGGAATTCCCGGGCCGTGTCTTTAGTCAGTAACTAGCTCTTCTTTGCTTAACAACATGGCCGATCCCGCTGCCTGACAGAAGGGCCGAAGGCGCAATGTATAACTGAATGGTTCGGGCTCAATCCGGTACATCGGTAGTGTGGCTGGACCGCAACTACCACTACCAAGGCCACAATGACGATGGTCTAGGTTGACGGTAATCTCATCCCTCACTGGAAGCTCATTGGTATGTCTTGCTCGCTGGATATCCTCGGTGGTGAACCGATGGGCTGAGAAGTTGAGCATGGGTTGTCCAACAACCAGCAGACCCATTCCATTTAGATTAGTAAAAGAGACCCAGCGTACATCGGTGCGGTTCCCGTTCTCCTGGGGATAGACATAGGGTACATAAAGATCCTCCACCCCACAGGCATAGACCCCCACCCGATTGGCTTGTTTGCTATCAACATAGCTTTCTCCAGGACCCCGACCATACCAGGAGACTTGATCTAAGTGTTTGGGTATTGTCATTTGTAAACCAATCCGTGGTAGATGGGGTAGGTTCCCATAGGGAGAACCCTCGGTCTTGATTAGTACATCACCACTTGGGTATACAGTATAGGTGTAACTACACCGAAAACCGTGATCGAGGACAGGGGGTGCAATGCGAGCCAAAACTTGGACCTTAACACACCTTTCGTTTTGCTCCAGGCACTTGACACTCTCAATTCGGTGTTGGAGCCAATGCAACCGCGCTCTGCGCCAATCGGCTGTAAAGGGCCGATCATTGTCAATAAGGGCCCTCCAGAAGCTGAGTTTGGGACCATTGGTCAAAAGCTCCATATTATTGAAGCACCATGAGGAGAGCACACCATAAACCTTATCCCATACCAACTCAAAATCCGCGCCCGATACCTTGATCTGATGAGACGATTCTTCGCATAGAATAGATACATTCCTCGGCTTTACCTTCAACTGTTGTCTTTCTACCGGCAATTGAAACTGAGCCCAGGCGATCTCATAGCCCCGAGCAGCCCAGCTTTGATCATGTCCTAACACGAAACTAATATTCAACCAGTAATCGTGTATACTAGCTTGCCCGGGCAACCGGTAGGGAAGTGTAACCACTTGGCTTTGACCAGGGCGAATCTCAGGAAGGTCTTGGGTGCCAACCTGAATGACCTGGTCATCCCTGTGGATACTCCAGCTTAACACTAGGTGGTCCAGGAGACTGAAGTCATAGCGATTGCTGATCCGGACCTGACCGGTTTTGAGGTCTGCTTCCTCAACTTTCACGGGTTCAAGTACCTTCTTGTATTCAATCATTCCCGGGCTTGGCTTCCGATCGGGGAAGACTAAACCGTTGATGTTAAAGTTGGCGTCATTGGGGTAATCTCCGTAATCGCCACCGAAGGCAAAGTACTCTTGACCATGTTCATCACGCTTTCGCAGACCTTGATCAACGAAATCCCAGACAAACCCGCCTTGCAACCGGGGATATTTGTAGAAGGCATCCCAATATTCCGTCAGTCCACCGGGTCCATTGCCCATGGCATGCGCATATTCGCATAGAATGACTGGCTTATCCCATGTTTCCTGTTCCGCCAAGGCGATACAACCTTCCACGGAGGTATACATTGGACCTACAATATCCACAACCTTTTGCTCTCGATCGCCTTCATAGTGCACAAGCCTTGTGGGATCCTTCTCCTTAGTCCAAGCCGCCATCACCTCATGGTTACATCCAAAACCTGACTCGTTACCCAAGGACCAAATAATCACTGAAGGATGGTTCTTATCCCGCTCCACCATCCTTTCCATTCGATCCAGGTAGGCCACTTCCCATTCCGGATCATTGCTGATCCGATCTATATCACCAATGGGACCAAAACCATGGCATTCTATATCTGTTTCGTCTAGTACGTAGATACCGTAGTAATCGCACAGATCGTAGAACCTGGGATCGTTGGGATAATGGGATGTGCGCACAGCATTAATGTTGTGACGCTTCATCAACAAAACGTCCTCTTCCATCACTGACAGCGGCACGGTCCTACCTAAATCCGGGTGAATATCATGCCGGTTAACCCCCTTAATCATAATCGGAACTCCGTTAACCAGCAGATTTCCGCCCTTCAATTCCACAATACGAAATCCCACTTTCGAGGTGACAACTTCCACTATGTTATCAGCATCATCATACAGGCTAATCAGTAGAGTATAAAGATAAGGATCCTCCGCAGACCACTTACGCGGGTTCTTTACCGAAGCAGAAAATCTCACCAGTGTCTCACTCTGGGCGGAGACTGTCAAACAACTTGCAGCATCTTGAACAAGGACCTCGTTATGGGCATCATCTAATAGCTTTATCTTCAGTTGGTACTTCTCCACATCATGGGGCCCGAAATTCTTAATCAGGTGTTCAAGTTTTAACGTCGCATCCTGATATTGAGCATCCAATTCACTAACAACGGTTAAGTCATAGATATGGGTGCGGGGAGTAGCGTATATATATACGTCTCGAAAGATTCCGCTTAACCACCACATATCCTGATCCTCAAGATAGCTCCCATCGGACCACTGGTAGACCTGCACAGCCAACACGTTCTTTCCACAGCGGACGTAGGGAGTAATATCGAATTCCGCCGGTAACCTGCTTCCTTTGCTAAAACCTACCTTTTGCCCATTAACCCAAACGTAAAAGGCGGAATCCACACCCTCAAACCTAAGGAACACTTGCCGCTCTCCCCAATCCTCAGAGAGCACGAAATCTCTCCGGTACGACCCGGTGGGATTATCCGAGGGAACAAAGGGAGGATCTACGGGAAAGGGGTATTCCACGTTGGTGTAATGGGGTCTACCATAACCTAATACTTGCCAGCTACATGGAACTTCTATATCATCCCAAGCACTGACATCATAATCCTCAGCAAAGAAATTCCCCGGTGCTAACGCGGGGGCATCGGCATAATGGAATTTCCATTGTCCATTGAGTAACTCAAACCATGGTGTGGCAGCCCGTTGGTTGATAATCGCCGCAGCTTCATTACAGTAAGGCAAAAGCAAAGCATGTGGCGGTGTACAATTACGATGCGCTATTTTCTGGTTTTCCCAATCTCTCATAGTAAGAATCACCCCTGTATATGTAGTGCTTTTTCAGCTTGGCGCCTAATTTCACCATTCTTATCATACGATCCATCATTTGAAGATGCAACCATACCCGGCCCACAGCTCCTACCCGAGAACATCAGCAGCCACAATTTCTAGGGCATTCTGCAGGGCAGTTACCATGTGTTCTAAGGACATACTTGCCACCCCTAGCTTTCCCACTGCTTGCTCCGGTAAGTAGGGAACATGGATGAAACCGACTTTGATGGGAAGTCGATGCGTAGCAACAAAATTACAGGTAGTATAGAATACGTGGTTACACACGAAGGTACCTGCACTATACGAAACAGACGCTGGAATCCCCGCTTCCCGAATCGCCTTTACCACGTCTTTTACCGAAATCGTGGACCAATAGGCGACTGGTCCTTCCGGGGAAATAGTTGTATCGGCGGGACGATTGCCCTCATTATCTGCAGTGCCGGAATCAGCTAGGTTAAGGGCCACGCGCTCCACCCGAAGGCCTACTGACCCACCTGCTTGCCCGATACTAATCACCGCGTGAGGATTGGAGGTGGTAATGGCTTCTTCAACTACTGCTGCAGACTTAGTAAACACCGTAGGTAGTTGGCATGTTACAAGATCGATATCTTTGGTTCTTTCTTTGAGCATGTCTAAAATTAAGGCTGATGGGTTAATTTTCTCTCCACCAAAGGCATCAAAACCAGTAACGAGGATCTTGATCACTTAGCTCCCTCCAAGATTGTTTTCTACCCCATAATCTTCGCCAAATCTATAGAAAAGCCTTGTTCAGTCTACATCCTGGTCTTTGCGCATGACACATCGTTGAAGGCCTAGATGAGCAAGAAGCCGCGGACCTTAATCCTGGAAGTCGACATCTTCTCGGATTTCCGCTTTTTGGAGGGAAGGAAAACCTGGGGTACTTAAGGAATTATATATGTTGAAACCCGAAGCAAGCATTTTATTCCCGTAGTATGTCCGAGGGAGGGTCCCATTTATGAGGAAGAAGAGTCTTTTACTAATACTTTGCCTAGTGATTGGTTTTGGTCTAATCACAGGTAGCTGCATGCCTTTTTTCTATGCCGATATAGGAGTGCATTTTATTAACGTTGCCGGCGGCGATGCGATCCTAATTCATGATTTGGTTAGTCGTAAGTGTGTTTTGATTGACGGGGGAAGCACTGATACGGGCGACTGGGTAGTTAATTACTTGAAATACTATGCGGAAATACCCCAAGTATTCGATGAAGACGGCAATTCCACTTGGGTGTTGGATGCTATAGTAAGTACTAACCCCGATCCGAACTATCTGGGTGGTTTGACAAAAGTCCTGGAGAATGAGGATATTAAGGTGAACGCTTTCTACTACTCCGGTCATAGCCACTACGCCGCTAATCAAGAGTTGCAGGAAGCTTTAGCAAGCGCAGAGCTTTCACCGCAAACCCTAGCCAAGAACAATGGTCTTCAGATCGGTAAGCTGTCCTTTGATGTGCTCCATCCAAGTACTCCTGATGGATACGCCGAAGCTTACGATTCCTCAATCGTGTTGCGGTTAGACTATGGAAAACTATCGTTCTTGTTTGCCGGAGCCATTGGTGCACAGGCGGAAGCAGAGATGCTTAGTGACGATGCGAATTTGTCCGTTGATTTCCTTAAGATGAGTCAAAACTGGACACCCACTAGTTCCAGCCAGTTCTTGAAGAAAGTCAACCCTCAAGGAGTGATTTACTCCCAAGAGGAAGAGCCATCGCCCATAGACAGTAAAGTAAGAGAGAACCTATCTAACGTAAGAAGTTACTGGACCAATGCATATCCCGATGAGCCAACGGGCCATTCCATCACCTTCTGGATCAACCCCGATCAGTGTAGGATCGATGCACCGCAACCACCGTTCCCTGGTTTCGACGATTGGTAATCTAGGTAAATCCAACTCCCCGGCTTGCCGGGGAGTTTTTCTTTGACTACAATAAGTTACCTGCTTCCACCCAGCCCCTTTTCTGTTAGTATGGAAATGAGGGAGGGATATATGTGCCAAAGAACAGAGTAGTCCTAGCTATACTGTGCACTCTAGTTGTGGTCATCATGGCCGTATCAATAGCACTAGCCCAAACACCCCTGCGGGCTGAGCGCGCAAACCGACAGGCCCAATGTCAGGGGAACCGACAGCAGATACAAAGACATCTTCACCAAGGAGAGTGTGACCGCGCAGAGTGTCCCTGTGAGGAACCGCAAAGACAATGTCTGAGGTTGCGGGCCCGTTAAACTTTGAGCAGGGGTTACCCCCTGCTCAAAGGCAACCGGATTAGAAACTCTGCCCCACCTGCTAGTCTATTGCAGGCCTGTACCGTTCCATTGTGCAGTTCAACAAGACTCTTCACTATTGCCAAGCCTAGACCAGGACCATTTGAACTACTACTTCTTCCTAGGTCTTCCTTATAAAAGGGTTGAAAGACCTGCTGTTCTTCACCGGGAGTAATCCCCAGACCCTGATCTGAAACACTAAGCTCCAAGTGATGCCCATCTTCCTTAAGACCAATAACCACCATCCCGCCTTGGGGAGAGTGGAACACCGCGTTTTCCAGGAGATTATACACTACCCTCCCCATTTTTTCTTTGTCAAGATATATGGTTGGTGCTAGGTCCATTCCCTCGGTTATTACCGTCACCTGTTTCTCTTCAATGAGCGGCTCTAGTAAAGCAACGTGCTCTGTAACAAGCTCGCTTAAGGAGACTAGCTCCCTGTTCAATAATGAGCTTTCCATGTTTAGCCTGGCGATCTCCAGCAAAGTAGAGGTGAGGGAGATCAAATGCAGAACCTGGGAATGCATACAATCAATGTAGCCTTCTATCTCCTCTGGATCCGTAACAAGCTGATCCTTGACGGCCTGCAACAGACCCCTTAGGACTGTTAGGGGTGTGCGGAGATCGTGGGAAATGCTAGCAAAAAACTCCCGTTGACTCTGCTCAAGTCTGTGGCGCTGGCTAATATCTAGTAATAGTACTACCGCTCCGCTAGCCCTTTCATTGTCACTACAAAGGGGTGATGCCGTTATCTGGAAGATCTGGTTTCTCTGCAACTGTACGGTCTTTCTTTGAACGGAATTCTCTTGGATGGTTGCTTCGATTACGGAGATAACCTCCCGTTCTTGGACGATCCGAATTAGCTCTGTGCTTGGGCACCGACCTAGAACATCGGAGTGGTTCATAGGTAGACCCAAAATTAGAGCGGCTTCAGTATTGTATACTGCCTCCGCCTTATCCAAGTCAATGCTTAGAACGCCCTCGGACATATGTGCAAGAATGGATTCCGTTCTTCTCTTCTCATCGGACAGACTGGAAAACAAACGGGCAAGCTCTAAAGACATGCTGTTCACACCTTGGGCTAACATCCCGATCTCTCCGCAAGCTCGGTGGTGAACCCGACGACCTAGTTGGCCGTGGGCTATCGCCTGGACTGTATCGCTGATTGCCACTAAGGGATGGGTCAGCCGCCGGGACATGAACCAAGCTGCGACCAAAGCACTGCATACAGCTACGGGCAAGGAAAACCAAGACAGTTGACGCAAGGCCCGCTCCACCACAGCACTCATTTCATGAATAGGTGAAAACAGCAGGATATGAGTTGCACTTCCCAAGGGAAGCTCAATCGGCGCAGTTGGTAGGGAGACCGCCAGCATTGGACGTCGGAAACCTTCGCCAAATCCATGTAGCGTCTGGGTAGTCTCTTTGATTAGGCTGCGCCGGCTAGGCTCAGACAACAGGTGGTTTACCCTTGCTAATACCGAAGCGGTCAAAACTCTTCCTTGATCGTCCACAAGCCAGATCTCTGTTCCAGAAACATGATGAAGCTTTCGCAGTAGCACTGCGCTCGATCCTACTTCTTCGGCCGTAAGTATCTCAGCGATACGCGTGCCAAGGACCACCAGCTGCTCTTGCCGTCCTTGGAAAAACACCCTACTAAAGAAGGTGGGAAATAGGAGTCCAATAGTCAGTAGGGTCACAAGGACAACAACTACGTGACTCAGTAGGGTCTTGCCAAAAATGGAATTCACGATCGCACCTCAAATCTATAACCGATCCCCCGGACCGTCTTGATATAACTAGATCCGGGGACGGCTTGTTGCAGCTTATCTCTAATACCATTAATGTGAACATCCACTCTCCGGAGGGTATTAGGGGGATCATCGTAGGGCCATATCCTTTTGAAGATTTGTTCACGGGTAAGGATTAGATTACGATTGGCGGCTAAGTACCAAAGGAGCTCAAATTCCTTGGGAGTCATATCTATTACCTGTGCACCGGCACTAACCCTACGCTGTGTGTAATTAAGTATCAACCCCGGTACCTTAATAATTTCTTCCCTTTGCTCACGTTTTGGTGCAGATCGCCTTAGCACGGAATGTACCCTAGCTACCAACTCTTCGGGGTTAAAGGGTTTGACGATATAATCATCCGCCCCCATGACCAAACCCGCGATCCGATCCTCGCAAGTGCTTTTGGCTGTAAGCATAATCACCGGCAGATCTGATTCTTTCCGAATCCCCTGACAGATCTCCTCGCCCGACACACCAGGTAACATAAGGTCTAGTATCACTAGGTCCCAGTGTTCTTTCAGGCGCTCCAAAGCCCTTTGGCCATCAGCAACACACTCAACTTCAAAGCTAGCTTTCGCCAAGTAAAGACGGATCACTTCGCTAACCGCCCAGTTATCCTCGATGACCAAGATCCGCTCCACCAATATCCCCCTCACCCTGTTTTTGAGGAAATTCTTCTACACGCACCTCCTTTTTTCCTTTCCGCGGAGACTGGGCATAGTGTCCCGATCTTAACAATTTCTTAAAAATCACTTGGTATATTCTAATTGACTATTTATTAAGGGGGTATTCCTAATGAAGCAAGTTACATCGGTACTTATCATTTTGTTGGTAATTGTGGGAGCAACGGTTTCTGTATTTGGCAATGACATTCGGCGCCTGCAAGCAGAGAACCAACTGTTATTTGCTCTAAACAACCACGCCAAATCACCGGAAGAACTCCAAGAGCTAATGGATCTAGTAGAGCAGGTAAAGATAGCACATAGAGAGTCCCAGGAAGAGCTAGTTGACTTACTTGTTCAACAACAGGAATTGCTGCGACAAGGAAATCTCGAGGCCGCAAGGGAGCTAAATGAAAAGATTCTTGAAACTAGGAAAAGGACCAATGAAGTCTGCCGAGAACTCAGCGAAAAGCTCAGAAAACAAGTCTCCAGGAAGTTAGAGGAAAGGAACCGTCAAGTCCAATCCTTGCGGTTAAGACAAACCATAAGGCCGGAAGATTTGGTTCAAAGAAGAGTACAGGTACAAAGACAGGCCCCTGTGATCAGACAGTGGTCGGTCATGAATCCAAGGTTCTTCAAGCAACAACCCAGCCTGAGGCTAAAGATTCGAGTAGCTCCACCACTAGGTCTTAGATTCAGGTAGTTAGAAAAGCAAAGTGAGCAAGCGATTTTTTGACCTGCAGTACTAGCTTAGTAACATGAACGATCTCTCGACCGCACACGCTATTTACGCCAATACTGTAGATCGTCAACCGGCCAGTCATGGCAGTTGGATCACCGCTTACGGCCGATAAGGTCGTAAGCGATAATTTTCCCACCAGACGTGACCTTAGTCAGCCACATTACCTGCGTTTCCCACCCACGATGCATGCTTTCGCATACACCGTAAGCAGTTGGCGCAAATAATGCGACCTTAATCGCTTGCTCATTTGTTAATGTGTCCAGCCAAGGTCCGAATAATCCAGGTATTATCTACCAATGAGCTCTTCTTACTGAGCTGCGTGGCGAAGGGTTTCCACGTCCTTAACCAAAACAGAACTGCGATGAAAGTCAATTAGTCCTTCATCCCGCATCCGACACATTTCCCTAGACAAAGAAGGCCTAGTGACATTAAGGAAATCCGCCAACTCATCTCGTTTTAATGGAAGAACAAACATCGTACGCCCTGCTCTTCTATACTGCTCCAATAGATAGGCACTAATTTTTCCCCTTAGGGTCTTCATAGCAAGGTAATCCATCTGACGACGGAGCCCCAATGCTTTATCCGAAACGATTTTGAGCATATTGGCAATGAGCATTCTGTGACTTGGACAAGCACGCTCACAACTACCCACGATTTTGGACGGTGGAATGAAAATAACCGTTACTTCCCCTTGGGCGGTCACCGTGGCGGGCCAGAGTTTTTGGACGGAGAAAGCGGCCAACTCCCCAAATACCTCCCCTGGCCCAAACATGTTGATGATGACGCGATCCCCCGCGGCATTTTCCTTGGTAATCACGACACTGCCTTCTACGATAATCCCGACTCCATCAAAGGATGCCCCTGCCAGTCGAATGCAGTCATCCTTCCGATAGGTAGAGACATTTTTGACCATACAGGCAAGCATGGATTCCAGTTCACCATCGTTTACACCTTGAAATAGTGCGCAATCCCGCAGGACAGAAAACCATTTTTCATACATTCCCTACCTCACCCCTGTGTTTCGTAACCTATGTTACGGACTTGCCGACCCAATTGTACTATACTGAAGGTGCAAAAACAAGAAAACCTTTAGCAAGGAGGATAGGCGATGAAAAGAAAGATTATTAGCATCGATGAGGAAAAGTGCAACGGCTGTGGGCTCTGCATTCAAGCATGCCACGAGGGCGCTCTTGAATTAGTGGATGGTAAAGCTAAGCTGGTCTCTGAATCTTACTGTGACGGACTCGGCGATTGCCTGCCCCAATGTCCCACCGGAGCAATCAGCATTGAGGAGCGGGTAGCCGCCCCCTTTGATGAGGAGGCAGTGAAGGAGCGGACTCTACGTGCAAAGCAGGACCTAGGTTGTGGATGCCCCGGGACCCAAGTAAGAATGATCAAGCAGAAAGCAGATAGCAAAACGCCTGATCGGAACGAGCAGACCCAAGACTCCCAGCTGCGTCAATGGCCGTGTCAACTGAGACTAGTACCGGCAAGTGCAGCATACCTCGATAATGCTCACATACTGATCGCCGCCGACTGTGCAGCCTATGCCTATGCGAATTTCCATGGACGTTTCATGGAGAACAAGATCACGTTGATCAGTTGCCCGAAACTGGATGATACAGATTATGCAGATAAACTAACCGAGATTCTACACAATCATAATATAAAGAGCATCACTGTAGCGAAAATGGAGGTTCCTTGTTGCGGCGGACTAGAGCATGCGGTGAAGCAAGCCTTAGTGCAAAGCGGTAAGCTAATTCCTTGGCGTGTAGTCACTATTGGAACCAATGGGGATATTGTCGATGAATGGTAATATGAAAGGAGGACAAAAAATGCTTGAAAAACAGTACACCTTCGCTTTAACCGATGAAAAACTAATTGAACGAATCCTTGAAGATGATCACGTAGGGATCAACCACATGGTACTGCCAGAGGGTGCAGCCCTTCCTGAACACTACTCCAACTCCCATGTATATATGTTGGTAATCCGGGGACGGGTCACCCTCCAGCTAAATGAGCAGGCCGAGCGCCACTACCCGGCGGGTAGTATCGTGAACATTCCCTACAAGACCAAGATGAATGTGATGAACAAGGATAGGGAGATCCTGGAGCTCTTTGTAGTTAAAGCCCCAAGTCCCAAACATTTCAAGGGCTAATCACTAATTTAAAGGAGGAATCATTGCATGTTTTGCTTTCAGTGCGAACAGACCGCAGGAGGAAAAGGATGTACGAGAGTTGGTGTATGCGGCAAACAGCCAGATGTCTCTGATAAACACGATGAGCTAATCGGTGCGTTAGTTTGCCTTGCCCAGGCTGTCGCAGGAAAGACTCCAAGACCCAAGGCCGATGAGCTGGTCATCCAGGGGCTTTTTGCCACGATTACCAATGTTAACTTTGACAAAAATAGAATTGAGCAGATGATCGAAGACGTCAAGCAAGAAAAAGACCGGCTAGGTGGTGCCACAGACCCTCCCTGGCAGGAACTATGGCAGGGGGATGTAGATATTGTCTCCCTACGGTCTACCTTGCTTTTTGGTCTACGCGGCATGGCAGCCTATGCATGGCACGCCTACGTGCTAGGCAAGGTGGACGATGAGGTTACATCTTGGTTTTACAAGGGCCTAAGAGCATTGGCAGAAGATCGTTCAGTGGACCAATGGCTTGATTTGCTCATGGAATTCGGTCATGTAAACCTGAAATGTATGGCACTACTTGATAAGGCTAACACAGAAACCTACGGCAATCCTGTTCCCACAAAGGTCTCAACCATCATAGAGAAGGGACCGTTTATCGTGATTACCGGTCATGATCTGCTGGATCTAAAGAACCTGCTAGAACAGACCAAGGATAAGGGGATCAATGTCTATACCCACGGGGAAATGCTACCAGCCCATGGTTACCCTAAGTTAAAGAAGTATCCACACCTGAAGGGTAATTTCGGGACAGCTTGGCAAAATCAGCAGAAGGAATTTGCTGCTATCCCAGCGCCAATTCTGTTTACGACAAATTGCCTCATGCCTCCAAGGCCTTCGTATGCTGACCGGGTCTTTACCACTTCAGTTGTGGGTTACCCCAATATACAACATATTGAAGAAGTAAATGGTGTGAAGGACTTCACTCCGATTATCGCCAAGGCCTTGGAGGTTGGTGGGTACCAGAATGATCAAATCCTCACCGGCATCAATGGCGGTACAGAGCTTACCACCGGCTTTGCTCACGGTACTGTTCTTGGCGTAGCGGATCAGGTCATAAACGCAGTCAAAGCTGGCGCAATCAAACATTTCTTCCTCGTAGGAGGATGTGACGGAGCAAAACCAGGCCGCAACTACTATACCGAGTTCGTCAAACAGGCGCCTCAGGATACTCTCATCCTAACACTAGGATGCGGGAAGTACCGTTTTAACGATCTAGACATTGGGGAGATAGGTGGGCTGCCCCGAATCATGGATATGGGTCAGTGTAACGATGCTTACTCCGCCATTCAGGTGGCCCTTGCCCTTGCCGAAGCCTTCGGGTGCAGTGTCAATGAGTTACCCCTTAGTTTGGTGCTATCCTGGTACGAACAGAAGGCAGTCTGCATTTTGCTCAGCCTACTAGCTTTAGGTATTCGTAATATCTATATAGGACCTACACTTCCTGCGTTCTTCTCATCTAACGTATTGAATGTACTGGTTGAAAAATTCGACCTGCATCTCATTGATGCTGTCGAGACTGATCTAACGCAACTTCTCGGATAACTAACCCCTGCGGACAAAGAGGTAAGCTTTCGGTTCGCTTACCTCTTTGTCCTATGAGATTAATTATTATACCTTGCTAAGCCGTAATGCTTGCCCTACAAGTAAGCTGCTACCAATACTCCTTATGTGATTACTCACGTGTGCTCCGGCCTCATCAATTGTAGCAAAGAAGAATGTCTTTGTGTCAATATGGAAGACCTGCCTTAATCTAATCCCATTATTTCGCGTAAGAAGCATATTCCATTTGCGATCGTTCCATTTGCCCTTATCTAAGGCATATAAAAGCCTTGCTAACTTCAGTTTACGGCCGTTACTGATCCGAACTATCACTTCGTTCCCCTGAATAAGTGGATCACCCAACCGTGGAAGAGGTGTTTGGCCAAAGAAAATAATATCTGCCAATCTATTTCCTTTGATTCTCATCCAGAAAGGCGAGAAGGCTCATTCCCATTTTTACAGCTAAGGTAATGGGGGAGATACAAGGGAGTGACTCAGCTTGTGACTATCAAGTGGACAAGCATGATCCTTAGTCCCATTAATGAACTACATAGGTGGATTGACGCGAACATATTCTATGAAAGCTACCTGTTCTAGCATCCCCATTGTAGACAAGTTCTCTTTGTATCCTGCACAAAAACGTTCCTTCGTGTTACCAAGGTTACCGAGAATAACCGCATACTTGCGTTCTACTTCTATCACTTCTTCGCGCGAATATACCACGTTCCTTGCTTCCGGCCCCAGTTCTATTACATAGTCATAGCTCTATGAAATGCACATCTTTACTTTCTCATCGACCCTCCCACGGAGGCAGACAGCTCAATTGTTCTGTGTCTAGGGTACGTGTAATTTGAAAAATTCCTGCGGGACCTTCGGTAAACCCCAAATACACGTAAACATACTGAAGTCCCCTTTCTTCATCGATCACTGCTGCGCCCGGATGCATTCCATCCGCATGAAGCCCTCTGTCAGAGTTCACCGGTGTAATACCTTCCTTAGCCCACAGAGTAGTCTCAAAACGCCAGTTGCTCCCCCCAGCAAACAGATCGTCTGGATCAATGCTCCACAAATTCAAAGTCATATGACTATGCTCATGTTCTCGCCCTTGTCCCCCACCGCAGCGATTCGTCACCACAGCCTCAACCCTATGTGTAATGGGATTGAAGGATAAATCTACCGTGTCCTGGGACCATGGCCCAAAACCACCGTTACCACTTAGTGCCCTCACATCATAGGCTTTAATGTTCGTCCTGTGGGCCTCAAATAAAAGCGGTTCATACTCCGTTGACACCAGCTCAACATAACGCCACGTTTGATCCGATGCATCATAACTTCCATGACTTCGCGTTAGAAGTACTACCCTGTTATCCAATTGTAAGGCGGCAGGCTCAACCGCTTTCACAAAACTGGGTAGTATCTGGCTCAACTCATGCCAAGTTGTACCGAGGTCCCGGGAGTACCGTATCCAGATCTCATCAGCTATGTTGCCCTCCTTCTCTTCGCAATGTCCAAATGCTATTGCCCCATACTCGGGGTGCTCAATAATCCGAGGACCCATATTCGTCACTGGGCCCGACAACTGCATCCCGCCAAAGGCATCGGGAATGTGATCCCATGTAGCACCTGCATCTATAGACCGAAAGACTCCGTATGTTGTAATAAGTAATACCGATCCATCACTCATTGTTCCGATTGCATTGCCAAATCCAGCTTTACAGTTCCTAACCGGTGCCTTGATAAATTCCCGAACATCCACCGGATCAGACCAAGTCCTTCCCCCATCCTGGGATCGGACCACCACAGCCCTACTAGTATACTTGTCCGTGACCAACTCGGAACCCCAATGGGCTGGTGTACGCTGATAGACCATCACAATAGTATCCCCGGCCATCGTGGCCACCGGCCAGCCGAAGTGCCAATTATTACCGAACAAGTTATTCTCAACGGGTAGTGCCACAGGATGGATTTCCAATACGCCCTTTGGATATTGGTGCAACAGAGCATCGGCTCCTAAGAGTAATGTAGTAGGCACAATTAGCTGCTCGTTACCCCGAACCTCATAGGACACGTCCGAAGGCACCTCCACTGCAAAATGTACCCTCGCAATATGACGGTTCAATGGCAAGCCACCTAAATTAACCGATAATGAGCTTTCTTCGGTGGTAACAGTAACGTCACGATTTAGAATCGGCTTCCTGTTAATCATATTTTGCCAATTACCGCCCCGAAACAAGTCAATGCTTCCGAGTACTTTAAACCCTTTCAACAAGGTAGGTCCGTCGGCACAAATTGATACGTTGCTTATCCACCCCTGCTCCGTCTCAACCGGAACAGAGAAAGACATTTTGGTAATACCGGTTACTACTTGTGTCTGAGTCCGGCCCAAATCCCACGTGTCTCCTGCAACAGAGTACTTCAAACCGATGTATCCCTCCCCTATTTGCAAGCCAGTAGGGTCAACTTCATATTCTGCGCCAACCTCCGACCCATAAAAGGCGCCGATTTCTAGATCATCCCCAGTAACTAGGCGGAACTGTCCTACTGCGCTACGGCTAACCGGCTCTAAGTGTACAGACAATGCAGCGTTCTTACTAACCTGCGCAACCGCCTGACTATTTCCTTGTACCCCTTGGAGCCACCACGATACTCCTACCGGAACATAGACTTGGGTACTTTTGGTCAGCTGTACGCTAGAATCACTGACGCGAGGGACCACTTGGCTCGAATAGGCTGGCACCGCAATATGTCCGCGGTACAAATACTCGCCGCGTGTAAGATCATAGACAGAGATATCGACCTGATGCTGAACAGGACAGTAACTAATCACCGTCTGATATTGATGCCCTATTTGCGGTGTATGAGAAGCCAACTGTAAACTAGTTAAGGCAGATGTTCCAACCTGCGAAAAGCTCGCATCTCCTTCTACTGTAAGCCACCACTGGGAGAACCAGGAATTATCTTTACGCCACACGAGAGTCAGTAGTTCTCCTTCACCATCGCCCAATCCAGCCAGCGTTATGGATGTCTGTTCCTTTGGGCTTCCGCCAAACGTCAGATGGGTCTCTATCGTTACAGGAAAGGTCAGCTGGCTACAATAGCCGATTCCACCAGTAGAAAGCATTAGTCCAAGACTAATGATCAAACTCGCTAATCTCCGATTCATTTTCCAACGTCTCCTCTCACTGTTATACAACATCGAGAGTCACTAGAACGACCGGGGCAAAGGGCGGAGAGCTATCTCCGCCGGTTTCACCCAGTCGCATCGCTGCAAAAGGTCAACCTGTATACCGTAGGTCAAGAGTCTACCCCTAAGTTACCACCCATGCGAGATTACTATGGCAGTAAGGAGGAGACTAGAGTCTCCTGACAATTATTTCCCGACTTCCGAAATACGCGCATCGCCCCAATAGACATCGGTGGAATTACCATTGCCATTAAAGAATAAGCCTACTGTATAATCAACAAGGTCTGCGGCAGGCGTATTCCGGAAACCAACGTTACTCATCTGAACTTCGTCATTTACATAAACATCAGCCTCTCCATCATCGAGACGGAACAGGGTTGCGAACCGATATGCGCGCAATTCTTCATCCGCGAAGTACTTTCCTACATCGGCCACGCTGGCGTAGGGCGGCCAAGTTGGTTTTGCATCCCACAAATACACACCGGTAAACTCACCCTTTGAAAGCCAAACAGTCAATTCAACTAGAATATCTGAAGTGTTTTCAGAAAGGGACACAGCTGGCATTACCAAATGCGCGTTTTCACTACCCCCATCAAACCCAAGTAACGCTCGCCCCCCCGAGGCAGCTTCCAGTTCCACAACCTTAAAGTCTGCCGCATCCTTGGCAGCAAACGGCATCCAATCAACAGGAAGCTGGCCCAATTCATACTCGGTGAAATCTGTATAATATAGCTGAGCAATCTCGTTGATACTAACGAAACTAATCTCATGCCCTCCATCGTTCCACGCAATACTTAGGGTATAGGTGGTGTTTGGAGCAAACTTCTCCTGTGGAAAGAAAACTACTTCATTTCCCTCAGCTACAACCCTACCCTCAACACTTGGATTGAGCCTTATGTCCACATTCTTTGGCGGCGCGGAAAACGTTACTTTGATGGGACGGTAATTGAAAACCCCTGTAGCACCGTCTTCTACGGAAATACTCTGCAGACTAACCTTATTGACGAACATACACGACATCATGATTAAAGTGCAACACACAACAGTAATGAGCTATTTGCGATGTGCTTGGTTCTGCAGTCTGGCAATTGATTAGTGGGTAAAGAAATGTACGCCAGAAAGCAAATCATGGCCAAACTAGATTGTGGAACATAAAAAGTAAGGTATGGGAG
>Ga0172382_10002346_pt1 | contig 32017 bp, 21 predicted proteins | sample Leawel138RmetaG_FD_122245 | JGI IMG/M metagenome (GOLD analysis project Ga0172382, IMG submission 122245) | Leachate microbial communities from a municipal landfill in Southern Ontario, Canada - Leachate well 138R metaG | ecosystem: Engineered > Solid waste > Landfill > Unclassified | place...
CGAGCAGGCGCTCGACAACCCGGTGTTATGGATGGCCGGGTTCCATCCCGGCCTGCGGTGTTTCATGCTGCTCTGCTGGTCGAGATGGAACTCGACCTTCCTTTCGGGGCTGTGTTTGGACGCTATGCCCGTGGTGTTGTCGTCGAGCAGGCGCTCGACAACCCGGTAAAGGGGCACTCAGACCAGGGCCAGCCCTACCCCTCCAGCAACCAGCGCCAGCAGCAGGATCGAGCTGGCCCAGCGCGCCAGTGACCAGCCGCCTACCACCAGTACGATGCCCGCCTTGACCGCGGTGTTGGTCAAGGCCGCCAGCAGGATGCCGCGCACCGCCACATCGTCGGCCAAATCCCCTTTCGCCTGCTGCGCCAGGGCAATGGCAACGGCATCCACATCGGCGATCCCGGCCAGCAGCGCCAGCACGTATACCCCTTCACTGCCGAACCACTGCTCGGCACCGCGCGACAGCATGAATACCAGTGTCAGCAGCGCCGCCATGACCAACGCTTGCTGCAGATCTAGCGGATTGCTTAGCGGCGGGCTGTTGCGCACTACCTGTTCACCCCGGTGCCGATAAATGACCCAACCCACCGCCAGCAACGGCACCAGTGCCAACCCGACGATCCCCGGCAGCAGAGGCCATACCAGCGCACGATTGACCACCGCCACTTCCAGCAGCAGCCGCGGCGCCATGGTGCCGCAGGCCAGCGCGATACCGGCCCCCAACAGCGCGTGCCGGGACACGTCCACTCGCGCCATCCGGGAAAATGCCAGCGTCAGCGCGGTACTCGAAGTCAGCCCACCCAACAGAGCGGTCAGCACCAGCCCGACACGATCACCCAGCAGCTTCACCGCGAAATAACCGATAAAGCTGATACCCGCAATCAACAGCACCAGCCAGCCGATGATCTGGGGGTTGAGGCTGTCCCATGGCCCCATGGGCTCATTCGGCAATAGCGGCAACACCACCAGCACGATGACCAGCAGTTGCAACGACGCATTCAGCTCCAGGCGCGACAGGCTGCGCAACAGGGTATGAATGCGCTCCTTGGCCCCCAGCAGCACCGCCGTGATGACCGCCGCGGTGGCCGCCTCCAGGTGCAGCCCGTAAACCGCCAACGCCCCCAGCAGAAAAGCCAGCAGGGCAGCCACCTCCGTGGTCGCCCCCAGGTCGCCGGTGGCCTTGCTGCTGTGCACATAGCCCACGATCAACAACGCCGCCACACCGAGCAGCGCCGCCGCCAGCAACAGATCCGAGGACAGCATCGCCAGATGCGCCACCACCCCACCGGACAGGCCCAGCAAACCGAAGGTACGGATGCCGGTCACCGTCTGGTCATCGATCTCTTCATGCCGGGCCTCGTCCAGATTCTGCGACTGCCAGCCCCGCTCGAAGCCGATGATCAGCCCCACCGCCAGCGCAATCAGCAACCCCGTCAGCTCACTGCCATAGCTCAATGCATTCATCCCGTTTCCTTTACCTGCCCTGCGTCCACACCCTTATAATGCCGCATGGATCAGATACTGCATCGCCTGGAACACTGCTATCAACACGCCGAACAACATTTCGGCAGAACCTTCGAGCGTCCCCAGGTTACCCTTGACCTGCGCGGCCAGAAGGCGGGCGTAGCCTACCTGTATCGCAACCTGCTGCGCTTCAATGGCCAGATGTACCGCGACCATCGTGACGATTTCCTGCTGCAGACGGTACCGCACGAGGCCGCGCACCTGATCGCCTATGCCCTGTATGGCGAGCGTATCCGCCCGCATGGCCGTGAATGGCAGAGCCTGATGACCGGCCTGTTCGGCCTGCCCGCTCACCGCTGCCATGACTATCCGGTCCCGCAACGGCGCAGCACCCGCTACCTGTACCGCTGCGGCTGCCCCGAGCACATTCCCTTCACCCCCCAGCGCCATGCCCTGGTGCGCCGAGGGCGGCGATATCAGTGCCGGCGCTGCGGCGACCTGCTGCACTTCACCGGCCAGCAGCACCGCGTCGGCTGAGGCCCTGCGAGCGCTACAGCACCTCTCCGGCGCGGTACAGATCATTGATGTAGGGCTGCAGCGAGTACCCCAGCTGCGGCTCCAGGGCCACTGCCCAGGCATGCATGGCCGGCCGGTCCAGCGGTAGCGGCGGGTCACCCACCGCCGGCACGAACAGGATGATATTGCCCTCCTCCACCTGAACCTGCAGGTACTGCTCGCCGAACAGGTCGCCGAGCATGGCTGCAGCGTAGGGCAGACCACTGTCGCCCATCTGCCACTGGTTGATCACCAGCACCCCACCGGGTCGCAACGCCCGCTGGCACTTGGCGAAGAAGTTCGCCTGCAACTGCAGACGCGACAGCCCGCCTTCCATGTACAGATCGACGAACAGCAGATCGCAACTGGCGGGGGCTGCAGCGATATACCGCTCGGCACAACCGATCCGCACCTGCAGACGCGGGTCATCCGACAGGCCCAGCCAGTGCCGGGCCAGCGCCAGCACCTCGGCCCGCAGCTCGACTGCGGTCACCCGACCCGGCGCGAAATGCCGCACCAGGCAATTGGCCAACGCGCCACCACCCAGCCCCAGCAAGGTCATCTGCGCCGGTGGCGCGCACCAGAACGCGCCCAGCAGCATGGCCCGGGTGTAATCGTATTCCAGCCACGCCGGATCGGCGTGAAAAACACAGCTCTGTTCGGTCAGCTCACCGAAATACAGAAACCGATAACCCTCCCCGTTCTCGGTGATCCGCAGCGAACCGTAGTCATCACGGCGCCGTTCCAGCAGGGTTTCCCGATCACTCATCAACAACCTTCCCAACAGACTTTTCCACCAGGTCATGGATCACCTATGGCCTGAATCACTCATATCATTGTGGAGCACTGCATCATGAAAGTCTTCCCAAGTACAGAGAAGCATGAAAGGTCGATGGCAACCCCGTCGAGTTCCATCTCGACCAACGGAGCCGCCTGCAACGCCGCTGGCCGAGATGGAACTCGGCCTTCCTTTCAACCGTGCAGCGCATGCCTTCTCACTTGAGCCCGACTCCCCTCAGCGCGCATAATGCCCAGCCTTCGCTGTTGCCACAGGCTGCTTTCATGTTCCGCTGGTTTGAACAACGTCTCGACCCCTTCCCCGCAGAAGAACCCACCCAGCCGCCGCGCACGCTGCTGGCATTCTGTCTGCATTACACCCGGGGCTCCTGGCCGTACCTGATCATCGCCGCCGTGCTGATGGCAGGCATTGCCATCACCGAGGTGTGGCTGTTCAGCTTCCTCGGCAATATCGTCGATTGGCTGTCGCACCAGGACCGCAGTACCTTCGTGCAGAACGAAGGCTGGAAGCTGACCGGCATGTTCCTGGTGGTCATGGGCCTGTTGCCGCTGCTGATCCTGGTCAACTCGCTGTTCAGCCACCAGACGCTGATGGGCAACTACCCGATGCGTATCCGCTGGCTGGTACACCGCTACCTGCTGCGCCAGTCGATGACCTTCTACCAGGATGAATTCGCCGGCCGCATCGCCACCAAGATGATGCAGACCGCCCTGGCGGTACGCGAGTGCGTGATCAAGCTGATCGACGTGCTCAACTACGTCGCCGTGTACTTCCTCGGCACCCTGCTGGTGATGGGCCTTGCCGACTGGCGGTTGATCGTGCCCATGCTGGCCTGGGCCACTGGCTACCTGCTGATGATGAGCTATTTCATCCCCCGGCTCGGCAAGGTCGCCGAGCAGCAGGCCGATGCGCGCTCGGTGATGACCGGCGGCGTGGTCGATAGCTACACCAATATCCAGACCGTCAAGCTGTTCTCCCATGCACAGCGCGAAGCCGTCCACGCCCGTGAGGGCATGACCGGGTTCATGGACACCGTCTACCGGCAGATGCGCCTGGTGACCTTGGTCAACCTGTCACTTTACGTGCTCAACGGCATCCTGCTGAGCAGCGTCACCGGGCTCGCCATCTGGTTGTGGCTGCAGGAGATCATCGGCGTTGGCGCCGTCGCCGTGGCGGTCGGCCTGGTACTGCGGCTGTGGGGTATGTCGCAGTGGATCATGTGGGAGATCTCCGCACTGTTCGAGAATATCGGCACCGTGCAGGATGGCATCAGTTCCATCTCCCGCCCGCAACTGGTCACCGATCGGCCCGATGCCAAACGCCTGCAGGTCACTCAAGGCGATATCCGCTTCGAGCATGTGCAGTTCCACTATGGCAAGGGCCATGGGGTGATGGACGAACTGAACCTGCACATCCGCCCCGGAGAAAAGATCGGCCTGGTCGGCCGCTCCGGTGCCGGCAAGTCGACCCTGGTGAACCTGCTGCTGCGCTTCTACGATGTCGAAGACGGGCAGATCCTCATCGACGGCCAGAATATAGCCGAGGTCAGCCAGGACTCGCTGCGCGAACATATCGGCATGGTCACCCAGGACACCTCCCTGCTGCACCGCTCGGTACGCGACAACATCCGCTACGGCCGCCCCGACGCCACCGAGGAGATGGTGCAACAGGCCGCCCGCAGCGCCCATGCCGACGGATTCATCCCCGGCCTCGGTGACGCCCGGGGCCGGCACGGCTATGACGCCCATGTCGGCGAACGCGGAGTGAAGCTCTCCGGCGGGCAACGTCAGCGCATCGCCATTGCCCGGGTCATGCTCAAGGACGCGCCGATCCTGATCCTCGACGAGGCCACCTCGGCGCTGGACTCGGAAGTCGAAGCCGCGATCCAGGAAAACCTCAACCAGTTGATGCAGGGCAAAACCGTGATCGCCATCGCCCACCGCCTGTCGACCATCGCCGAAATGGATCGGCTGATCGTCATGGACCAGGGACGCATCGTCGAGGATGGCAGCCACAGTGAATTGATAAGTCAGGGCGGGCTGTATGCCCAGCTCTGGGCACGGCAGTCAGGTGGCTTTCTGGGCGAGTAGGCTCCGCACCTGGGGGTGTAGCGCGCTGCCAGCGAACTTCCTTGCCATCTCGCAACAACCGTCGTCGAGCAGGCGCTCGACAACCCATTGGAGGGAGGGGCGAGTGCACCCACATTATGCTTGGCTACTCTGGGGTGTAGCGCGCCTGCGCTACGCCCTTCGGGTTGTCGAGCGCCTGCTCGACGACAGGTCCCCTACGCCAACATCTCCCGCAGCACATAATGCAGGATCCCGCCCGCCTTGAAGTAATCCACCTCATTGCCGGTATCGATCCGGCACAGCACCTCGAACTCCAGCGTCTGTCCGTTATCACGGTGGGCGATAACCTTGAGTATCTGGCCAGGCCGGATCTGGTCGTTTATGCCGGGAATCTCCAGCACTTCGTGTCCAGTCAGTTGCAAGGTCGCTGCGCCCTGGCCATTGACGAACTGCAACGGCAGCACGCCCATACCCACCAGATTGGAACGGTGAATGCGCTCGAAGCTCTCGGCGATGACCGCCTTCACCCCCAGCAGATTGGTGCCCTTGGCCGCCCAGTCGCGACTGGAGCCAGTGCCGTACTCCTTGCCGGCCAGCACCACCAGTGGCGTACCCTCGCGCTGATAACGCATGGCTGCGTCATAGATCGACATGCGCTCGCCGCTGGGCGTGTGAATGGTCAGTCCACCCTCCTCGCCGCCGAGCATACGGTTGCGGATACGGATATTGGCGAAGGTGCCACGCATCATGATCTCATGGTTGCCGCGCCGCGAGCCGTAGGAGTTGAAGTCATCTGGGCTGACACCCAGGCGCTGCAGGTATTCACCCGCCGGGGAACTCGACTGGATATTGCCCGCCGGCGAGATATGGTCGGTGGTGATCGAATCACCGAACACCGCCAGCACCCGGGCCTGCTCTATCGGTCGCAGCGGCTGCAGCGGCTTGTCGATATCCTCGAAGTACGGCGGGTTCTGTACATAGGTGGACTGGCTGTCCCAGGCATAGGTATCGCCCCCACTGGTGACGATCGCCTGCCAGTGCTCGTCGCCGGTGAACACGTCAGCGTAGCGAGTGCGGAACATGCTGTCCTCGACCAGCGCCACCGCCTCGGCGATCTCGGCATTGCTCGGCCACAGGTCGCGCAGATACACCGGCTTGTTGTCCCTATCCAGCCCCAGCGGCTCCTCCAGCATGTTGATGCGGCTGTCACCCGCCAGCGCATAGGCGACCACCAGCGGCGGCGATGCCAGCCAGTTGGCCTTGACCTGCTGATGGATACGCCCTTCGAAGTTGCGGTTGCCCGACAGCACCGCCGAGACCACCAGATCATGCTCGCTGACGGCACGGCTGATCGGCTCGGGCAAAGGCCCGGAGTTGCCGATACAGGTGGTACAACCATAGCCGACCAGATTGAAGCCCAACTGATCCAGATAGTCGGTCAGCCCGGCACGCAGCAGGTAATCGGTAACCACCTTGGAGCCTGGCGCCAGCGAGGACTTGACCCAGGGCTTGCGCCGAACACCACGCTCGACCGCCTTCTTCGCCAGCAACCCCGCCGCCATCATCACACTGGGATTGGAGGTGTTGGTGCAGGAAGTGATCGCGGCGATCACCACCGCACCATCCTTCAACACGATCTCCTCGCCGTCCAGGGTCACGCATACCTCGGCACTCGGCCCACCGATCGCCGCGCCGCCGCCACCCTCGTCCTCCAGGCGTTCAACATCGCGCACCACGGGTGCCCGTTGCTGCTCGAGCAAGGCATCGAACGCCTTGTGCACGTCCCCCAGCGCCACCCGATCCTGCGGGCGCCGCGGGCCGGCCAGGCTCGGCTCCACCTCGTTCATATCCAGGTGCAGGGTGTCGGAGAACACCGGCTCATGTCCCGGTTCGCGCCACAGCCCCTGCGCCTTGCTGTAGGCCTCCACGCGCTCCACCACCTCGGCCGGACGCCCGGTCAGGCGCAGGTAGCTCAGCGTTACCTCATCGATCGGGAAGAAGCCGCAGGTCGCCCCGTATTCCGGGGCCATATTGGCAATGGTGGCGCGGTCGGCCAGCGGCAGATCGGCCAGACCATCGCCATAGAATTCGACGAACTTACCCACCACACCGCGCTGGCGCAGCATCTGCGTCACGGTCAGCACCAGGTCGGTGGCGGTCATGCCCTCGCGCAACTTGCCGGTCAGCTTGAAGCCCACCACCTCGGGAATCAGCATCGACACCGGCTGCCCGAGCATGGCCGCCTCCGCCTCGATACCGCCAACGCCCCAGCCCAGCACACCCAGGCCGTTGACCATGGTGGTATGTGAATCGGTGCCCACCAGAGTATCGGGATAGGCCCACAGCTGCCCATCGACCTGCTCTGCCCAGACGCTCTGCGCCAGGTACTCCAGATTCACCTGGTGACAGATACCGGTGCCCGGTGGCACCACGCGGAAATTGTTGAACGCCTTCTGTCCCCAGCGCAGGAAGGCATAGCGCTCACCATTGCGCTTGATCTCCATGGCCACATTGTCATGGAAGGACTGTTCATCGCCGAAGCGATCGACCATCACCGAATGGTCGATCACCAGGTCCACCGGCGATAGCGGGTTGATCCGCTGCGGATCGCCACCGGCACGCGCCACGGCATCACGCATGGCCGCCAGGTCGACCACCGCCGGCACCCCGGTAAAATCCTGCATCAACACCCGCGCCGGTCGATACTGGATTTCCCGATCGGAATGCCGCGTCACCAGCCAGTCGGCCATGGCCTGGATGTCCTCACCGGTGACGGTCTGACCATCCTCATGGCGCAGCAGGTTTTCCAGCAGGACCTTCAGTGACATTGGCAGCCTGTCGATCTCACCCAGCAGCTGGCCAGCTTTGGGCAGCGAATGATACTGATAGGTCAGGCTGCCTACCTGCAGACTGCTCAGGGTTTGCAAACTGTCGATTGATGACATCAGGGACTGCTCCTCATTTAGAATTCTCAAGACCGACAAGTCCGTTCAAGAACTAGGCGGTCTGGCCGATAACCACCGGATAACATCTAATTAGAATAGTCCAGATAACCCGAGCCTTCAGGAAACCCCATGCGCAAGAATCTACCCGTGACACAACGGGAGAGAACCTTCAATGCCAACCAGAGACTGATTTCCACCACCAACCTGAAAGGCGTAGTCACCTACTGCAATGACGCCTTCGTCGAGGTTTCCGGCTTCGACCGCGAGGAACTGATCGGCCAGGCGCATAATATCGTGCGCCACCCGGATGTACCCCAGGCGGTCTATGCGCACCTGTGGAATGACCTCAAGCAGGGCCGCAGCTGGATGGGTGTGGTCAAGAATCGCTGCAAGAACGGTGATCACTACTGGGTCAACGCCTTCATCACGCCGATCCGCGAGGACGACGAGGTAGTCGGCTTCGAGTCGGTGCGCACCCAGACCACACCTGACCAGGTGGCCCGTGCCACCCGTCTGTATGCCCGGCTCAATGCCGGACGCAAGGCGGTCCCGGCCGACTGGCTGGGCATGGCGCAGATCATGCTGCCGGTCGCCCTGCTCAGTTGCTTCGGCGGCCTGGCGGTGCATTTTCTCGGTCTCGGGGGGCTGCTGCTGGCAGCGGCGGTTGGCGGCCCGATCGGCATCCTGCTGAAACACATGCGCGACCGCACCCTGCTGCGCATGCTCACCGATGGCGCCGAGAACAGCATTACCGATCCGCTGCTCGCACAGATGTATACCGACCATCGCGGACCACTCGGCCAACTGGAAATGGCCCTGCACAGCCAGCAGGCACAACTGCGCACCTGCATCACCCGCGTCGCCGACAGCACCGAGCAACTTCGGCAACAGGCGCTGCACAGCAGCGACCTGTCCAGGCAGAGCAGCGAGCAGCTGGAGCGCCAGCGCAACGAAACCGACATGGTGGCGGCCGCCGTCAACGAGATGTCCGCCGCCACCCAGGAAGTGGCCGGCAACGTACATCGCGCAGCCGATGCCGCCCGCAGCGCCAACCAGCAGGCCGAACAGGGCAAGCTGGTGGCCGGCAAGGCCCGCGACTCGATCGAAATGCTCTCCGCCTCGGTCAGCTCCGCCGCCACCGTTGCCTCGCAACTGGCGACCGATGCCAGGGAAATCGGCACCGTGGTGGATGTGATCAAGGGCATCGCCGAGCAGACCAACCTGCTGGCACTCAACGCCGCCATCGAAGCGGCCCGGGCCGGCGAACAGGGACGCGGCTTTGCCGTGGTCGCCGACGAGGTCCGAGCCCTGGCCAAGCGTACCGCCGACTCCACCGAACAGATTCACCGGCTGATCGACAACCTGCAGCAGGCCACCGGCCGGGCCGTCAGCACCATGCACGCCGGCAGCGAACAGGCGGACCAGGGCGTCCAGTTGGTGATCCAGGCTGACGAGGCACTGAACGGCATTCGCCAGGCCATCGAACGGGTCAATGACATGGCCGGCCAGATTGCCAGCGCCGCCGAGGAGCAGAGCGCCGTGGTCGACGAGATCAACCAGAACATCACCAACATCGCCGTGCTCTCCGACCAGACCGCCACCCACGCCCGGCACAGCGCCGAGATCAACCTGCAACTGGCAGCCAGCGCCACCAGCCAGAGCGCACTGGTGAAACGCTTCAACCGGCGCTAGGCCCCAGTGTCGTCGCGCAGGCGCGCGACAACCCGAGAACGTGCCGTGCCTGGTTTCGGGGTGTAGCGCCCCTGCGCTACGCCTGCGAGCTCCCTGCAGCAGCCAGCCCGTCGTCGCGCAAGCGCGCGACAACCCGAGAACGCGCTGTGCCTGGTTCGGGGTGTAGTGCCCCTGCGCTGCTGCTGCGAGCTCCCAGCAGCAGCCAGCCCGTCGTCGCGCAGGCGCGCGACAACCCGAGAACGTGCCGTGCCTGGTTCGGGGTGTAGCGCCCCTGCGCTACGCCTGCGAGCTCCCAGCAGCAGCCAGCCCGTCGTCGCGCAGGCGCGCGACAACCCGAGAACGCGCTGTGCCTGGTTTCGGGGTGTAGCGCCCCTGCGCTACGCCTGCGAGCTCCCAGCAGCAGCCAGCCCGTCGTCGCGCAGGCGCGCGACAACCCGAGAACGCGCTGTGCCTGGTTTCGGGGTGTAGCGCCTCTGCGCTACGCCTGCGAGCTCCCTGCAGCAGCCAGCCCGTCGTCGCGCAAGCGCGCGACAACCCAAACCCCAGAATATCGTCCCTCGACCAGCAGTGTTAAACTGCGGTCTTTGCACCCGGCAACAAGGAAACCACAACATGTGCGGAATCGTCGGCGCGGTCGCTCAGCGCAATATCACCCCCATTCTGCTCGAAGGTCTGCGTCGCCTGGAGTATCGCGGCTATGATTCGGCCGGTGTCGCCGTGTTGGCCGCCGGCACCGGTATTCAGCGGGTTCGCGCCACCGGCAAGGTGGCGGAACTGGAAAAGGCCCTGGCGGCCAGTCCGGCCGATGGCTACCTGGGCATCGCCCATACCCGCTGGGCCACCCATGGCAAGCCCGCCGAGCACAATGCCCATCCGCATGTGTCCAAGGGGCTGGCGATCGTGCACAACGGCATCATCGAAAACCACGCGCCCCTGCGCAGGAAGCTGACCGATCTGGGCTACGTGTTCACCTCCGAGACCGATACCGAAGTGGTCGCGCACCTGATCGCCTGGCATTACAGCCAGACCCCGGATCTGCTGAGCGCCTTTCGCGCCGCCCTGGGTGAACTGCATGGCGCCTACGCATTGGCGCTGGTGCATGAGGATGAACCGCACAACCTGTACTGCGCCCGCATGGGCAGCCCGCTGGTCGTTGGCGAGGGCAGCGGCGAACACTACCTGGCGTCCGACCCGCTGGCCCTGCTGCAGGTCACCGACCGCTTCCGCTACCTGGACGAAGGCGACCACGCGCGCCTGAGCCACAGCCAATGCGACATCTGGAATCGCGAGCACCAGCAGGCCGAACGTCCGGTCAAACGCTACGAACACGCCGCCCACAGCCTGGAAAAAGGTGAGTACCGTCACTACATGCTCAAGGAAATCTTCGAGCAGCCGGAGGCCATCAGCGATACCCTCAGCGGCACCCTGGGTGACGACCATGTACTGACCGCCATTCTCGGTCCGGAGGCGGAAACCCGTCTGGCAGACATTCAGAACATTCATATCGTCGCCTGCGGCACCAGCTACCACGCCGGGCTGGTCGCCCGCTACTGGATCGAATCCCTGGTCGGGCTGCCCTGCCAGGTCGAGGTGGCCAGCGAGTACCGCTACCGTACCGTGGTGGTACCGGCCAACACATTGCTGATCACCATCTCCCAATCGGGCGAAACCGCCGATACCCTGGCCGCACTGCGCTTCGCCAGGAATCAGGGCTATCTTGCCACCCTGGCCATCTGCAACGTCGCCGGCAGCTCGCTGGTGCGTGAAGCCGACTGGCGGCTGCTGACCCATGCCGGCCCGGAAATCGGCGTCGCCTCGACCAAGGCATTCACCACGCAACTGGTCGCCCTGCTGTGGTTCACCACCGCACTGCTGCAAGTGCGCGACCGCAACGCACCGCAGGTAGCCGACAATGTGGCCGCGCTACGCAAGCTACCCGCGCTGATCACTCAGGTACTGGCGCTGGAACCAGCCATCACCGCCCTGGCGCAGCGTTTCGCCAACAAGCACCACGCGCTGTTTCTGGGTCGCGGCCCGCACTACCCCATCGCCATGGAAGGTGCGCTCAAGCTCAAGGAAATCTCCTATATCCACGCCGAGGCCTACGCCGCGGGTGAGCTCAAGCATGGTCCGCTGGCCTTGGTCGACGAGGACATGCCGGTAGTCAGCGTCGCCCCCAGCGACAGCCTGCTGGAAAAGCTCAAGTCCAATCTGGAGGAAGTACGCGCCCGCGGCGGCGAACTGATCACCTTCGCCTGTGAAAGCATCGACCAGGAACAGGGCGAAGGAACCATCAGCCTGCCCCAGGTGGATGACATCATCTCTCCGATCCTGTACACCATTCCGCTGCAGCTGCTCAGCTATCACGTTGCCCTGGTCAAGGGCACGGATGTCGACAAACCCAGGAACCTGGCCAAGTCAGTGACCGTGGAATAAGCCACTGCGCAAGACCGCTGCTCAGAACACCAGCGGTCTGCCCCTCGGAAAGTGGCTGACCTGACGCTCAGCCAACGACCAGTTCGAGCGGTCGATCGCCTCTGCCAGGAAGCCGCTCAGGGACTTCATGTAAACCGTGGATATATGGCTTCTGTCCTTGTAGATCAGGACATTGCCCGCCACCGCCGGGCAGCTGTCACGGGTGCAGAAGTAATCACTCATATCGATGAAATGGATGGCCTGCTCCTTCGCATCCAGCTCCTCCAGCGGCAGGCGCAGATCGGCCGCCAGCGCCTGTTCCCTGGGACGCGAGCAGTGCCGCGAATCAGCGCCATTGATATCCACGCAGGTCGGTACATGGAAGCCCATGAAAGGCGTATCGCGCACGGCGATGATCCTCAGCTGCATCCGCTGCAGCTTCTTCCACTGGTCAACATAGCCATCCGGCACATGCTCCGGGCGGTCCGCCGTCGCCGCCACGGTGGCGGTGGTAAACACCAGGTCCGGCGCCAACTGCTCGAGCGCCGCCAGCACATTGTCATTCCATACTGTGCAGGAGTTCTGGCGGTTATCCGGCGACTCATCAGCATTGGCGGTGAAGCGGCAGCCGTTCTTGGTATAGCTCACCAGGCGCCAGTTGCGCTGCAGAGCGATCTTCTCCAATGCCGGCACCCAATGGGTGGCATGTGAGCTGCCCGCCACCGCAATGGTCAGCACACCATCCGCATGGCCATATTGGCAGGCACTCGCCTCGCTCCCCAGCAGACTCTGATGGCAGCCCTCGCGATAGGGCTTGGGCACATCCCTGCTGGCCATGAACGGCTCCGGAATGATGGCCGTGTCCTCGGTGGATCCGTGCGCCAGCCCGGCAGCCAATGCCCGCGCCCCCGGATACAACGATGCATCCACCGTTTCCGGCACCTGATACTGCTCGGCCAGGCCCTGAACCTCATTGCGCCACAGGGCGATCGCCAGCACCAGCGGAGCGAACGCAGCCAAGGCCGTGACATAGACAAAGCCCGGTGACCGCCTGCCAAGATGGCTGCGCACCGGCTTCTCGATCAGTCGGGTGGTTCCCCAGGCCAGCAGCAGTGACAGCAGCAGGATCAGCACCCCGCCATACCATGCAACGCCCAACTCGGCAAAGGTGGCGCGGAAGAAGATCATTATCGGCCAATGCCAGAGATAGAAGGCATAGCTGATGCCGCCCAACCAGATCAGCGGCCGAGTCGACAGCAACCGGCCTGCACTGCCCCCCACCACGGTCGCTCCGGCCGCCAGGATCAGCGCCGCGCCCAGCGATGGCCACAGCGCCACGTATCCGGGAAAACTCAGCGACACATCCAGCACCATGCCGCAGCTGAGAATGGCCACCAACCCCAACCAACCCATGCCCCGGCGCACTTCAGCGGAAATCGACACCCAGGGCGTGATCGCCACCAGCCCGCCGAGAGCGAACTGCCAGACCCGGGCAAAGGTATTGAAATAGGCGAAGGTCTGGTTGGCAGCGGTGTGGATGATGGAAAACCCCAGCGACAGGATGAAGACCCCGGCAAACGTCAGCATCACCGCCTGACGGCGATTCAGTTGCAGTAGCCTGCCCAGGTAAAGCGCCAGCATGATGACGAACGGCCAGAGCGCATAGAATTGTCCCTGTGCCGACAGCGCCCAGTAATGCTGCACCGGGCTGGGCAGATTGTCGCGTGCCAGGTAGTCCACCGAGTTGAGCGCCAGCAGCCAGTTCTCGAGGTAGAACATCGCCGCCAGGCTTTCCTTCATCGACGGCATCCACAGCGACCGTGGCAACAACAGCCAGGTGCCCAGCAGCACCGCGGCGATGACCAGCAACGCAGCCGGCAACAACCGCCGGGCCAGGCCCGCCCAGAAAACCAGTGGCCGCACCCGGCCCTGCTGCTCGCATTGCCGCAACAGCGAGAGCGTGATCAGATACCCGGAGGCTACAAAGAACACATCCACCCCACCGGACACCTTGTTCATCCAGATATGAAATATCGCCACCAACAAGGCCGCCAGCGCGCGCAACCCTTCGATATCTCCGCGAAATGAACCGGCCGCCGACGCTCCGTTGTGTCTGTCCATGCTTCACCCCAGTTCGTTCACCGCATCGTGAAAGTGACTGCTGCGCTCGCTGATCGTCTCGGCAACACTCGGCATGGGCATCTCCGGCCAACGAAACAACATTCCCAACTTCTCGTCCCATTCCGCCGGATGCAGCTTGAAAGCGCCGGCTCCCGGGGTAAAAGTGATTTCACCCACATAGATACGCTGTTCGAACAGGTACAGATCCACCCGGCAATAGCCAAAGGGTTGCCCCAGCCGCCTGGCCACTTCCAGCATGTCGGACAGATTGTCGGGCGCCGTCGTCACCGCCGCATCGGTGCTCGGCGGCAATGTTCCCCCCAGTCGGAATGGCAGACTTCGCCAGTCCGCCGAATACAGATTCTGGGTCATCCTGCCGAAGCGACCATTGATGACCTGCACGAAGAGAAAGCTTTCCCCTTCGGCAGGATTGAAGACATGCACCTTGTAATCCGCCGGAGGTCCGTTGGACGTCAATAGCGCCTGCTCGAACAGCACCTGTGGGCGGATCGCCTTGTAGTGTCGTTCACCGCGACATTTGGAAAAGTCATCACGCAGCCAGGAGTTGCCCAACGCTACCAGCTCAGCAATGTTCTCCCGAGACTTATCGGCCACAATGCGAACGGAACCACTGCTGTTGTTGGTTTTCATGACAAACACATCAGGTAATCGATCAAATTGTGACGCAGTTACCATTTCCACCGCGTCGTACAACGGGACATTGAACTTCTCACCTACAGTATCCCGGATGTAATCCCGGGCCAGGACCTTATCGGCCAGGCGGGAAAAGTGCGGCAAGGGATAGCGCATTCGGTGATGCAGTTTCTCGGTCAACCGCTTCGGGTCCCTGAAGTTGCACAGTTTGCCGTGTCTTTTCAGATACCGCAGCTGATACTCCACGACCTCGGGTAGAAGATCCAGAACCGGCGACATGATTGACACTCTCGCTTTTTCAGCGATTTTCCCAGCAGAACCACGCAAGATTTCCATATACTTACCCCAGCGCACTTGAGGGAGGCCTAGTCGGTGCAGCAGATACGAGATTGCCACCACCCATCCACAGGGGCTATTCAGGCATGAAAAACAGCGGCCCGCCTTCACGAATCAGTAACGCCGGTTCAGCAGTAACCAATCAATAACGGTTCAATAACGCAGCACACTTAATCAGCAAACATCTGCCTTAATAAGTCGTGGTTCACCAATAGCGTCGTAATTCATCTCTGCTGAGGAGACGGCATATGGATTTACTGTATAAGCGACCTGCCAGGCTGTACCGATACTTCTTCGGTACAGCCGAATTCAATGAAGCGAAGTTCGAACTCAGGATTAACGGAGCGCCTGTAGCGATTGAGCGTAGACCATTGGTATTACTGGCAAAAATGCTCGAGCACGCAGACCAGGTGGTGACCAAGGGCGAGCTGCTGCAAACGGTCTGGGGCGGCCGCCTCACCGTGGAGAATGTATTGGCTAACGCGACGGCCAAGCTGCGCAAGGCGCTGGGAGAAAATGCCACGCTCCTGGTTACCATCCCCCGCGTCGGCTACCGCATCAAGGGGCCGGTCAGAAAGATGGAAGCCGCGCCTGATTGCAGCATCATCCCCTCGCCCCAGCTCACGCCACGTCAGGTGAAAAGCAATCCCCTGTTCACCAGCGCGCGGATCAGCCCACCACCGCCGTCATCGCATTACCTGGATGTCATTTCGCTCAATCCAACCGACGAGCTGGGCAGCTTCGGAGCCACCGTCGATGTCGAGCCAGAAGTAGCGGGAACATACGCGGAGGACACCGCCTTCCACGCAGCAGGTGGTACCAGTCTGGATGCCTGGGCCGGACGGCACCACCTATCCATCATGCCGATCGAGCACCGGCTCGATCTTTTCATGAACCTTGCCAGGGAAGTGTCCATGCAGCACTCCAAAGGCACCGTGCATTCATTTCTGAAGCCCGGCAACCTGTTTGTGTCCGAAGACGGTCATATCCAGATCACTGCACCTGGCAAGTCAGTGAGCAATCCCGTCACGGAATGTAATTGCAGCGATTGCAGCTGTTTCTACCGCGCTCCGGAAACCTACCGCAATTGCGGCGTCTCCCAGCGCAGCGATATTTATTCTCTGGGAATTCTGCTGTACCAGATACTGGCCTCGGATTTTTCCCGGCCACTGCTTCCTGACTGGCGACAAGACATTACCAATAGATCGATCCAGCATACGATAGAAGCAGCCACACACTCCTGCCCTTCCCTGCGGCCGGCGTCTGTGGAAGACCTAGTCAAGCCCCTGTACACCCACCGAATCGGACATCACCAACAGCCTGAAATCTGGTCGGCTGCCCTGGCAAACATGTTCCGGCAGTAGCGGTACGTTTTACCAAACTGCTTTTTCTCAAACGTGCAGTAGCCGTTGTGGCTGCCGTATGCCCGCCCGAGAAAGTTTTAACAAATAGAACTCAACAGTTTTCAGGATCCGACTGCAAATCCTGGGGCGGTAGCGTGCCTGAAAAAGGCCATGCCAGAGCTTCACCATCCTTAATTTGCGCCTGCGCAAGGATAATCATGCAAAACATCACGTCTCCCTATCGGAACCAGAGCAATACCGATGAAATCGATCTGGCAGTGCTGTTCGGCGCGCTCATCGAGGGCAAATGGGTCATCGTCGGCCTGACCGTCGTCTTTGCCCTGCTGGGCATGGCCTACGCCATCCTGGCGACGCCGATCTACCAGGCCAACGCCTTGATCCAGGTCGAGGAAAAAAGCGGCGGTCGCCTGGCAGGGCTCTCGGAACTCTCTGACGTCTTCGGCACCCCTTCCAAAGCCGTCACGGAGATCGAGCTGCTCAAATCCAGAGCGGTGATAGGTCAGGCCGTGATCAACCTGAAACTGGATACGGTTTCCGCGCCCAACCACTTTCCCCTCATCGGTGAGTGGGCGGCGCGGCGCTTTCAACCGCAGTTCAAGGGCGAGCTGGCCATCCCCTGGTTTGGCCTGGCCGAATATGCCTGGGGTGGCGAGGAGCTGGATATCTTCCAGTTGGAGGTGCCGGTCGAGTATCTGGACAAGCCCCTGACACTGGTCGCCGGTGAGTATGATTACTTCAGCCTCTACGACGAACATGACACACAGCTGCTGGCCGGCCAGACCGGCCAGCAGATCGACCAGAATGGCTTCAAGGTACAGATCGCTACGTTGCTGGCCCGACCAGGTACGCGTTTCAGCGTATCCCGCAACCGTCTGCTGAACACCATCATGTACTACCAGAACGAGCTGGAGGCCAGCGAACGTTCCAAGGATTCCGGCATCATCAGCCTGAGCTTGCAGCATCCGGATCACCGGCACTCCATTCGCGTACTGGATGAAGTCAGCCGTCTCTATGTTCGCCAGAACGTTGAGCGCAACTCCGCCGAAGCGGCGCAGAGCCTGGAATTCCTGCGCGAACAGTTGCCCCAGGTTCGCTCGGAACTGGAGCGCTACGAGCAGGCCCTGAATGACTTCCAGATGAGCAGCAAGTCGGTCGATATCTCCATCGAGACCCAGTCGGTGCTGAGTCAGATCATCGAACTGGATACCCTGATCTCCGAGCAGAATCTCAAGCGCGCCGAGCTACAACGCCGCTTCACCGGCGAACACCCGTCCTACCAGATCCTGCTCGAGCAGACCCAGCAGTTGCAGCGCCAGCGCAACGAGCTGAGCAAGAAGGTCGACGAACTGCCCGAAACCCAGCAGGAGCTGCTGCGCCTGTCCCGGGACGTGGCTGTGACCACCGAGGTGTATACCGCGATGCTCAACCGCTCCCAGGAACTGGATGTACTGCGCGCCGGCACCGTCGGCAACGTGCGCATCATCGACGCCGCGGATGCCAGCGTATCGCGCCCGGTCAAACCGAAGAAGGCACTGATCACCGTCCTGGCCACGCTGTTCGGCGGCTTTCTCGGCGTTGCCGTGGTGCTGCTGCGGCAGATCCACAATCGCGGCGTGGAGAATCCCGAAGTCATCGAGCACCTGGGGCTGCCGGTGTATGCCGCCATCCCGTTCAGCAAGGACCAGGAGTATCTGGAGAAGAACCTGCGCAGCAACAGCAAGGCGGCACAACGTAACTCCCTGTTGCTGGCCATGAAAAACCCCGCCGACCTGGCCGTGGAGTCCCTGCGCCGCCTGCGCACCAGCCTGCACTTCGCTCATGCCGAAGCGAAGAACAACGTGCTGATGATTTCCGGCCCCAGCCCCTCGGTGGGCAAGTCCTTCGTCGCCGCCAACCTGGCCGCAACCATGGCCCAGGCCGGGCAGAAGGTACTGCTGATCGATGCGGACATGCGCAAGGGCTATCTCAACAAGGTATTTCGCCTGCCCCCCAGGGACGGACTATCCGAGCTGCTCACCGCGCGGCTCAGCCTCGACGGCGCCATCCATCGTACCGAGATCGACAGTCTGGACCTGATACCCCGCGGGCGTATTCCGCCCAACCCTTCCGAGCTGCTGATGCATGAGAACTTCCGCCGCTTCCTCAGTGAAGTCGACGAACGCTACGACCTGATCGTGATCGACACGCCACCGGTACTCGCGGTTACCGATGCCTCCATTGTCGGTCGCGAGGCGGGCATCTGCCTGCTGGTGACCCGCTTCGGCCAGAACTCGGCCAAGGAGATCGAAGCCGCCAAACGCTGTTTCGAGCAGGACGATATCCAGCTCAAGGGAGCCATCTTCAACGCGGTAATCAAGAAGTCATCCGTGTATGGATACAGTCACTACGGCCATTACTTCTACGAATACAAATCCGAGAAGGCCTGAACGACCGGTTGATCCCCCACCCGCTGACCCATTCTGCCCTCTTGATGACAGGGAACGAACATGAAAGTAACCGTATTCGGCACCGGCTATGTCGGCCTGGTGCAAGGCGCCGTGCTCGCAGAAGTCGGCCATCACGTCGTCTGCGTTGATGTGGACCCAGACAAGATCGAGCAGCTCAAGCAAGGCCAGATCCCGATCCATGAACCCGGTCTGGAAAACCTGGTCAGGGACAACCACGCCGCTGGCCGGCTGCACTTCACCACCGACGCGGCGCAGGGCGTGCAGCACGGCAGCGTCCAGTTCATCGCTGTCGGCACGCCACCGGATGAAGATGGCTCCGCCGACCTGCAATACGTGCTCGCCGTGGCCAGCACCATCGCCGAACATATGGACGGTCATCGCATCATCGTCAACAAGTCCACCGTACCGGTGGGCACCGCCCGGCGCGTGCATGACACCGTCAGCCGGATACTCGCTGACCGGAACAATCAGGCACTGACCTTCGATGTGCTCTCCAACCCCGAATTTCTCAAGGAAGGCTCGGCGGTGGCCGATTGCATGCGTCCCGACCGCATCATCATCGGTACCGACAGCAGTGAAGCCGAGGAAGTGATGCGCGAGCTGTACGCTCCGTTCAATCGCATTCACGAGAAAATCATCGTCATGGATGTGCAGAGCGCGGAGCTGACCAAATATGCCGCCAACTGCATGCTCGCCACCAAGATCAGCTTCATGAACGAAATGGCCAACCTTGCCGAACAGCTGGGTGCCGATATCGAGATGGTACGCCAGGGCATCGGCTCGGATCCGCGCATCGGCTATCACTTCATCTACGCCGGTGCCGGTTATGGCGGCTCCTGTTTCCCCAAGGACATCCAGGCACTGATCCGCACCGCGGACAGCATCGACTTCGACGCGCGCATTCTCAAGGCGGTCGAATCACGCAACAAGGAACAGAAGACCATGTTGTTCCGCAAGATATCCCGGCACTTCAACGGCGACCTCAGCGGCAAGACCTTCGCCATCTGGGGGCTGGCGTTCAAACCCAATACCAATGACATGCGTGAAGCCCCCAGCCGGGTGCTGATGGAAGCGCTCTGGCAAGCGGGGGCACGAGTGCAGGCCTATGACCCCGAAGCCATGGAAGAGACCCAGCGCCTGTATCTGCATCGTGATGACCTGCAGCTGTGCGGCACCAAGGAGTCTGCCCTCAGGGGCGCCGATGCGCTGATCCTGATCACCGACTGGCAGGCATTCAAGGCGCCGGACTTCGAGCTGATCGCCAACTACCTGAGCAGTCCGGTGATCTTCGATGGGCGCAACCTGTATGACCCCGTGCGCATGCAGAAAAAGGGCTTCCACTATTACGCCATAGGGCGATGAAATGAAGATCGCCATGCTCAATACCCTGTATTACCCCTACCGGATCGGCGGAGCCGAGGTGTCCGTGCAACTGCTGGCCGAGTCGCTGGCCGATGCCGGGCATGGGGTCAGCATCATTACCTTGCATGACGCGCAGCAGCGGACGGTGGAGCAACTCAACGGCGTGGCCCTGTACCGCCTGCCGCTGCGCAACCTCTATTGGCCATTCTCGCCAACGCGCAATTCCCTGCTGCGCCTGTCGTGGCATCTGCTGGATATCTACAACCCGCTGGCGCGGGCGGATGTGCGTGACTTGCTGGAACAGATCCAACCGGATGTGCTGCACACCAACAACCTGGCCGGATTCTCCGTGGCAGTGTGGGATGCAGCGCGGGCGCTGGGCATTGCGGTGGTGCATACCTCGCGGGACTACTATCTGATCCACCCCAACTGCACGCTGTATGACGGCAAGCACAACCAGAACCCCGCATCCTTGTCTTGCCGGCTGTTCTCCCTGGTGAAGAAATGGCGCTCGCAGCACGTTGAGCGCTATGTAGCGATCAGCGACCATGTCGGCAGACTGCACAAGGAGCTTGGCTATTTCCCGCAGGCGCCCGCCGAGGTGATCTACAACTCGATAGCCCAGCCGGACCAGCCACCACGGGCCGACGCGACAGAGGCCGTCATCACGCTTGGCTATCTGGGCAGGATCGAGCCATCCAAGGGGATCGAAGTCGCGCTGCAGGTGTGTCGCAGGCTCGGGCCGGGCTACCGCCTGCAGATCGCCGGCACTGGCCAGCCCGCGTATATGGCGCAGTTGCAGGCAGCCAATGGGGATCTGCCGCTGACCTGGCTGGGGCATGTACCACCGGCGCAGTTCTTCCCCGGCATCGACATCCTGCTGGTGCCCTCGCAGTGGGCCGAACCCCTGGGCCGGGTGGTGCTGGAAGCGGCCTCCTATGGTGTACCGGTGGTCGGCTCGGATCGCGGCGGCATTCCGGAAATCATCAACCAGGGCCAAACCGGCTACGCCTGCCCGCCCGATGATGCCGACGCCTTCGCCGAAGCCGTAGGCAAACTGGCCGCACGAGACCGCCAGAAAGTCGCCACGCAATGCACCACCTGGGCCGAACAGTTCTCCCGACAAGGCATCACCCATCACTACCTGCGCACCTTCGAACAACTCGCCCAGCGGCACGAGCCGTCAAACACACGCTCACCAACAACACCCCTGGCGTAGCGCAGGGGCGCTACACCCCAAACCGGAGCCCCCTCGGGTTGTCGAGCACCCGCTCGACGACAACATCACAGGCATAGCACCCAAACGCAGAACCGAAAGGAAGGTCGAGTTCCATCTCGACCAGCAGCGCGCCATGAAACACCGCAGGCCGGGATGGAACCCGGCCCTCCATAACACCGGGTTGTCGAGCGCCTGCTCGACGACAACACCACGGACATAGCGCCCAAACGCAGCCCAGAAAGGAAGGTCGAGTTCCATCTCGACCAGCAGAGCAGCATGAAACACCGCAGGCCGGGATGGAACCCGGCCCTCCATAACACCGGGTTGTCGAGCACCCGCTCGACGACAACACCACAGGCGTAGCACCCAAACACAGACCCGAAAGGAAGGTCGAGTTCCATCTCGACCAGCAGAGCGCCATGAAACACCGCAGGCCGGGATGGAACCCGGCCCTCCATTACACCGGGTTGTCGAGCCCCCGCTCGACGACAATACCACAGGCATAGCGCCCAAACGCAGACCCGAGGCGCTTCACCCAAGGAAGGTCGAGTTCCATCTCGACCAGCAGAGCGCCATGAGACACCGCAGGCCGGGATGGAACCCGGCCCTCCATAACACCAGGTTGTCGAGCACCTGCTTGACGACCACACCACAGGCGTAGCGCCCAAACGCAGCCCAGAAAGGAAGGTCGAGTTCCATCTCGACCAGCAGAGCAGCATGAAACACCGCAGGCCGGGATGGAACCCGGCCATCCATAACACCAGGTTGTCGAGCGCCTGCTCGACGACAACACCACAGGCGTAGCGCCCAAACGCAGAACCGAAAGGAGGGTCGAGTTCCATCTCGACCAGCAGAGCAACATGAAACACCGCAGGCCGGGATGGAACCCGGCCATCCATAACACCGGGTTGTCGAGCGCCTGCTCGACGACAACACCACGGACATAGCGCCCAAACGCAGCCCCGAAAGGAAGGTCGATCGCGACCCGGTCGACTTCCATCTCGACCAGCAACGCGCCATGAAACACCGCAGGCCGGGATGGAACCCGGCCATCCATAACACCAGGTTGTCGAGCACCTGCTCGACGACAACATCGCAGGCATAGCGCCCAAACGCAACCCATAAAGGAAGGTCGAGTTCCATCTCGACCAGCAGCGCGCCATGAAACACCGCAGGCCAGGATGGAACCCGGCCATCCATTAACAACCAGACCGAGCCATCATGAAACCCCAGTATTTCCGCCTCAACACAGCATTCCTGTTGCTGGTATTCCTGTTCGTCGTACTCGGCAACCTGCCGCGCTTCGTGCCGATTGCCGGCTCGTTCGGCAACATCAATGCCAGCGAACTGGTCCTGTACCTGTGCGCCGCGCCGATCCTGGTCAAGAACTTCAAGCGGCTCATCACCTCCAGGGCGGTACTGTTCCTGCTATGCCTCAACACCTTCTCCCTCGGTGTCGGCATCTATCACTACGGCGCGGCCAGCGATGCCATCTTCTACAACATCCGCCTCAGCGCCATGATCCTCTCGGCCTTTGCCGCCGGCGTGGCCATGCACTGGATATTCCGTGACGACATCTCCCGGCTGGCCAAGGCGTTCACCATCACCTATGGCGTCGCCACGGTCTTCAGCTTCGTGGTGCTGGCCATGTATCCCGACTCCACCGTGCTCTGGCTCAAACTCGAGCAGATGGGCATCAACTTCACCGGCGACCCCCACCAGTTCCGCCTGGTCTCCACCTATCTGGACCCGAACTTCTTCGGCACCATCATAGTCCTGCCGATCCTGATGGCGACCATGGTCATCCGCCATACCCACTATTTCGCCATCTTTCTGCTGATGGTGGTAGCGCTGCTGTTCAGCTTCTCCCGCTCGGGCATCTCCCTGGCGCTGTTCGCCTTCGCCTGTCTGTTCGGCATCAGGCTGCTGAGCACCGTCACCCAGTACCAGATGAAGCGCATTGCCGTGCGCCCGGCCCACGTCTATTTCTTGCTGCTGTCACCGTTTCTGATCCTGGCACTGATCTACAGTTTCGACAGCCAGATCGAGCGGGTCATCGAGCGCTTCACCACCACCGCCGCCGACAACTCCGCGCTGTCGCGGGTCAGGGCGTTCCAGACAGGGGTGGACCTGATTGCCGAGCGTCCCCTGCTGGGGCACGGCTACAACTTTTCCATCAGGCAACTGTTCAAGACCGGCACCAAGGTGGACTCCAGCCTGCAGCTGGTGATCATCAGCTATGGCTTCGTCGGCACCCTGGTCAGCTTCATCGCAGCCGGGGTCTGGGCCTGGGTCATCAGCAGCAAACTGCGCCTGCTGGCCTCGCCGCAGCCTTACCTGCTGTTCAAGAAGCTCGTCGTCTACACCGCACTGACCCTGCTCTGGGCCGGGCACTTCAACCAGATCGTCTTCTACCCGTTCTGGTTGCTGCCGGTCCTGGCGCTGTTCTTCTACTTCGATCAGCTCTGCGTGAGCCTGAAACCCCACCACTTTGCACGGAGCCGCCATGCAACACTCGCATATAGCCTTTGATTCCCGGTGGGTCGGCCAGCATGGCATCGGCCGCTTCGCCACCGAACTGCAGGACCGCCTCCACTTCACCTGCCTGTTCACCGATGCCGGCCATCCGAGTTCCTTCATATCCTCGGTCAAGCTCGGTCGCTGGCTTGCCGGCAGTGGCGCCAAGGCCTTGTACAGCCCCGGCTACATCCCGCCCTCGACCAGCCGCCTGCCCTTCGTGTTCACCATCCATGACCTCAATCATCTGGATGTCGAACACAACAGCTCGGCGCTGAAAAAGCTCTTCTATCAATTGATCATCCGCCCCGCGGTACACCAGGCCGCGCAGGTGCTGACCGTGTCGGAATTCTCGCGTCGGCGCATCATCGACTGGGCAGGCTGCCAGCCGGAGCGCGTCAGTGTGGTAGGCAACGGCGTCAGCGATGTATTCCACAGCGAGGTGGCGCCCAAACAGCCCGGTTTCCCCTACTTCTTCTGTTGCAGCAACCGCAAGGGCCACAAGAATGAGCAGCGCCTGGTGCGGGCCTTCGGACACAGCGGCCTGCATCGCGACAGCAAACTGGTGTTCACCGGCACGACCACACCCGACCTGCAACGCCTGATCCACCGTGAAGGTCTGGAGCAAAAGGTGGTATTCACCGGGCGTATCAGCGAAACCGAACTGGCCTCCTGGTACCGCGGCGCCATCGCCACGGTGTTCCCCTCCCTGTACGAAGGCTTCGGCCTGCCGGTGGCCGAAAGCATGGCCTGCGGCACACCAGTCATCACCTCGCGGACCTCTTCCATGCCGGAAGTCGGCGCGGGCGCCGCACTGTATGTCGACCCGACGGATACCGAAAGCATCGCCACCGCCATGATCGCCGTGGCGGGTAGTACGGAACTGAGTGACACCCTGAGCGCCAAGGGCCTGATCCAGGCCCGCAACTTCACCTGGGACAGAACCGCAGAACTGGTCAGCCAGGCACTGGAAAAGCTGCCGGCCCACTAACCACAGACGTCATTGCGAACCCTGAAATGGTGAAGCAATCCACAGGCTCGGTGCCCATGGATTGCCACGCCCTTCGGGCTCGCAATGGCCAGTAGAAACACCACCAACGACAGGGTGGGAGTTCTCATCGTTCATCAACATCAAAGGAACCTGCAATGAAAGTTGCCATCGTTGTTGACTGGCTCACCGTCTATTCAGGCGCCGAGCGTGTAGTCGAACAGATATTGAAGCTGTACCCGGACGCCGACCTGTTTTCCCTGGTCGACTTCCTGGAAGAGGATCAGCGTGCTTTCCTCAATGGCAAGCAGGCCACTACCTCGTTCATTCAGCGCATGCCCATGGCCAGGAAGCGTTACCGCAACTATCTGCCGCTGATGCCGCTGGCCATCGAACAGTTCGACCTGAGCAGCTATGACCTGATCATTTCCAGCTCACATGCCGTAGCCAAGGGCGTGCTGACCGGGCCGGACCAGTTGCATATCTGCTACATCCACTCACCGGTGCGCTACGCCTGGGATTTGCAGCACCAATACCTGTCGGAGTCCGGCCTCAGCCACGGGCTGAAGAACTGGATCGCCCGCTGGTCGCTGCATTACATCCGCAATTTCGATGCGCGCTCCTCTCTCGGCGTCAACGTGTTCATCGCCAACTCCGAGTTCATCGCCCGGCGCGTGCAGAAGTGCTACCGACGCCCGGCCGAGGTGGTGTACCCGCCAGTGAACATCCAGGATTTCACCCTGCAGCGCAGCAAGCAGGAGTTCTATGTCGCCGCCTCGCGCATGGTGCCCTACAAACGCATGGACCTGATCGCCGAGGCCTTCCGGCAGATGCCCGAGCGCCAACTGGTGATCATCGGTGACGGCCCGGATATCCATAAGGTACGCAGCAAGGCGGCCGGCGCCGCCAACATCACCGTTACCGGCTTTCTGCCCTTCCCCGAAATGAAACGCTACATGCAGGAAGCCAAGGCGTTCGTGTTCGCCGCCGAAGAAGATTTCGGCATCACCCCGGTCGAGGCCATGGCCTGCGGCACGCCGGTGATCGCCTATGGCAAGGGCGGCGCCCTGGAAACCGTCATTGACGGCCGAACAGGGCTGTTCTTCCCCCAGCAGAATGTCGAATCGCTCATCCAGGCCGTGGAGCGCTTCGAAACGACCGGCCACGCCATCAGTCCCGAAAGCTGCCGTGAACAGGCGGAGCACTTTTCCGTCGAGCTGTTTCGCGAACGGTTTTCCCGGACGGTGGCTGTGGCCATCCAGGAGTTCAACCTGCATCCCTCTTTCAGCCCGACAGGAGTATGACCATGTTGCAGCCCGTAATCATGGCCGGCGGTTCCGGTTCCCGACTCTGGCCACTATCCCGCCAGCTCAATCCCAAGCAATTCCTGCCACTGGCGGACCAGCAGTTGACCATGCTGCAGGCCACCATCGGCCGCCTCAGGGGGCTGTCCTGCGCACAACCGCTGTTGATCTGCAATGAGCAGCACCGTTTCATGGCTGCCACGCAGCTGGAGCAGTTGGGCATGGATGACACCCGCATCATTCTCGAACCATGCGGGCGCAATACCGCACCGGCCATCGCCCTGGCAGCGATCAAACTGGCTACCGCCGGGCAGGATCCGCTGCTGCTGATTCTCGCGGCCGACCACCGGATTGCCGATGTTGCAGCCTTCCATGACAGCATACAGGCAGCGATTCCGCTGGCCGAAGCCGGCAAACTGGTCACCTTCGGCATAGTGCCGACCAGCGCCGAGACCGGCTACGGCTATATCCAGCAGGGCCAGCGATTGAGTGAGCGGGCGTATGCCGTCAACCGCTTCGTGGAGAAGCCCGACGCCGACACCGCCCATGCCTATGTGGAATCAGGCGAGTACTTCTGGAACAGCGGCATGTTCCTGTTCCGCGCCTCGCGCTACCTGGAGGAGCTGGCCGAGCACCGTCCGGATATTCTCACCGCCTGCCGGGAAGCGGCGCTGGGCAAAGCCTATGACATGCTGTTCACCCGGGTCGATGCCGAAGCCTTCGCCGCCTGCCCGGATGAATCCATCGACTACGCCGTCATGGAAAATACCGCCGATGCCGTGGTGGTCGGCCTGGATGCCGGCTGGAGTGATATCGGCTCCTGGTCCGCCTTGTGGGACATCAGCGACAAGGATGCCGCAGGCAATGCTGTGCAGGGCGATGTGCTGGCCCATGAATCGCGCAACACCCTGATCCGCGCCGACCACCGCCTGGTCGCCACCCTCGGCGTGGATGACCTGATCATCGTCGAAACCAAGGACGCCGTACTGGTCGCACACCGCGACCGGGTGCAGGACGTCAAGGCCCTGGTGGAAAAGCTCAAGACCACCGGGCGCCAGGAGCACATCAGCCACCGGGAAGTCTATCGCCCCTGGGGCGTATACGACTCCATCGATCATGGCCATCGCTACCAGGTCAAGCACATCACCGTGAAACCCGGTGCCAAGCTGTCCCTGCAGATGCACCATCACCGCGCCGAACACTGGATCGTGGTCTGCGGTACCGCCAAGGTCACCAATGGCGACAAGACCTACCTGGTGACGGAGAACCAGTCTTCCTACATCCCCATCGGCCAGGTCCACACCCTGGAAAACCCCGGCGTCATCGACCTGCAACTGATCGAAGTGCAATCGGGCTCCTATCTGGGCGAAGACGACATCGTGCGATTCGAGGACAGGTACGGGCGAGTGGAAAAAGCCCCTGCCACCACCAAGGCGTAGCCCCCAACCGCACGGAACCCGCAACCACATGAGTGCTGTTTCTCAACCCAAAGGCCTCGGCAGCATCGCTGCCCGGGGCGCCGTGCTCACCATGGGTGGCCAGGGCGTGAAGATAATGCTGCAGTTCTGCGGCATTGTGGTTCTCGCACGCCTGCTATCCCCCGATGACTATGGCCTGCTGGCCATGGTCGTCGTGCTCACCGGCATCGGTGAGGTGGTGCGCGACTTCGGCCTGTCATCGGCTGCCGTGCAGGCCGATACCCTCTGTTTGCAGCAACGCAGCAACCTGTTCTGGATCAACTCGGCGATCGGCCTGAGCCTTGCCCTGCTGGTGCTCGGCATAGCTCCGGCGATCGCCGCTTTCTATAGCGAACCCAGACTGGTCCCCATCACCCAGGTGCTGGCAATCACCTTCGTATTGAACGGTATCTCCACCCAGTACCGGGCGCAACTCAATCGCAGCATGCGTTTTGGCAATCTGGCGTTGGTCGACATCATCGGCATGGCCGGCGGTCTCGGCACCGGTGTGTTCATGGCATTGAACGGCTTCGCCTATTGGGCATTGGTGGGGCAGCAACTGGCCCTCTCCGTCGCCACGCTGTGCGTGTTGCTGGTCAGCGCGCGTTGGCTGCCGAGCCTGCCACGGCGCAGCGTACCCATGCGCGCGCTGCTACGCTATGGCGGCAATCTCATGGGCACTCAACTGATCGCCTATGCCACACGCAATCTGGACAGCCTGATCATCGGCTATCGCTTCGGCGCCGAATCCCTCGGCCTGTACAACAAGTCCTACCAGCTATCCATGTTGCCGTTGAACCAGATCAATGCGCCGGCCACCACCATCGCCCTGCCGGTGCTGTCGCGACTGCAGCACGAACCACAGCGGTATCGGCAGTTCCTGCTGCACGGCCAGACGGTGATGCTGCATGTGATCGTCGGGCTGCTGAGTTTTGCCGCCGCCATGGCCGAACCACTGATCCTGCTGGTACTGGGCCCGCAATGGGCCCCAGCGGTGCCGATCTTCCGTATTCTCGCAGTGGCGGGGATCTTCCAGGCGGCCAGCTACGCCAGCTACTGGGTGTTCCTGTCCAAGGGACTGACCGGGCAGCATCTGCGTTTCATCCTGATTTCCCGACCGGTACTGATTGTCTGCATCCTGTTCGGTGCGCTCTGGGGTATGGCCGGTGTAGGCATCGCAGTAGCCAGCGGCATGGCGGTGATGTGGCTGTGGGGCCTGCGCTTTCTACGGCATTCCGGCGCGCCGGTACTGGGTATGTTACGCAACGGCCTGATCATCATTACCGGGCATGCCCTCTGCGCCGGCCTGACCTGGTTCGGAGCCCATACCTGGGGTGATTCGCATGCGCTACAGCTGCTCATCAGCGTACCGCTGATGGCTGCCAGCCTGCTGCTTACCTGCCTGATCTGGCCGCTTTTCCGCAACAGCGTAGCCCTGGTACTCAGCTCCAGAACCCTGTTGCGGGCCAGACACCTACCGGACCAGTAACACCGCCCATATCGTCCCTCTGACATCCCCAGGATCATCATGAAAAAGTATCTGAAAGCCACTCTGGGCTACCCACCCCTGTTGTTTCTGTGTAACCGCATGCTGTCTCATCTCCTCAAGCATCCGGGTGGTCGAGCGCCCGCTCGACGACAGGCCCCGGCATCATCGGCAGCCGGCATAGCGCAGGCGCGCCACACCCCACGGCTTGCCGTCGCTGGCGGGAAATGGACTCCTACTTACAGTCTGCTGATTGCCCCACCGGGCGGCGGTAATATCGGCGACCAGGCCATGGTCGAGTGCTTTCTGGAAAACACCCCAGGCCACATCATCATCGTCTGCCGCACATCCGCCGATATCAGCCTGCCGGCCGAATACAGCGAGCGGGCCCAGCTGATGGTATTGCCGGGACTCATCTATGGTCACCTGGCCAGCCATCTGCCCAGTGCGCTGCGCTTTCATCAGTTGCTGCGCCACGCCCACGCCGTGGCCATCATCGGTGCCGACATCATGGACGGCGCCTACAACTGGCACGCCTCAAGCAACAGGGCCAACCTCGCCTGGCTGGCAGCGCGCACCGGCGTGCCGGTGCGAATTCTGGGCTTCAGCTGGAACGGGCGCGCCCATCACCATGCTCTGGCAGCACTGAAACGCGCCACCGCCGCCGGAGTACAACTGTGTCTGCGAGATCCGCTATCAGCCGAACGGGCCCGCGCGGACGGCCTGGCCAATGTCACTGAGGTGTCGGACATCGTGTTCGCCGCACGTACCGTGAACCTTGAAGCAGCCGCCCATCTGCTCGGCTCACGGCCCACGAACAGTCGCTATGCCCTGGTCAACGCCAGCGGTCTGATTGGCAAGGGGCACCAGCAGATCGAGGAGTACCGGCACGTAATCAGCGAACTGCAGCACCAGGGCTTGCAGGTAGTACTGCTACCCCACGTCTCCCGCCCCGGTGGTGACGACCTGCTGCTATGCCGTCAGATTCATCAGGCACTCGATGATGAACAGGTTCTGCTGATCGATCACCTGCTCCGCCCTGCGCAGATTCGCGGCCTGACCGCCGGCGCCAGCCTGGTCGTCACCGGTCGCATGCACCTGGCCATCATGTCCCTGTATCACGGCGTACCGGCAATCACCCTCGCCACCCAAGGCAAGGTCGAAGGGCTGATGCGATTGTTCGGTGCGGAATGTCTCTGCGTCGACCCTCGGCCCGGTTTCGGCCAAAGCGTGGTTAGTGTCATCCGTCAGGTGATGTCGCACCCGGAGGACCTGCGCCAGCACCTGCTCAGCAAACTGCCGGAAGTGCGCACCATGGCGGGCCGGAACTTCACCACCCCCGCAGACCGTGACACCAAACGGGAGGAAATGGCCTGTGCCTACGACTGAGCAAGTAGTCGAACGGAATGCCCGCATCCACAGCAGTAACTGACGCTATCCATGGCTGGCCTGTCTCAACAAGAGTCACCGCCTGCTGGGCCTGGCCAAACGCAAACTCCAACTGATTCGCTCCTGACCTCCCAACGCAGATTCGATGCCATGATCCGAATGCTCCGCGCCGCACTCTATTCACGCTCCGCACAGACTGACGCCCGCTCTCAATCGGCAGGCCGGTGCTCCGCCGACGAGCAAACCCTGCATAGTGAACCGGACCAGCGCCTGAAAATCGGCTATGTACCCGGATTCGCTGATGAAAACGCCTATGTGCAACGTACCCAGGACGCCCTGGCGCACCTTGGGCAGGTATACCCACTGTCACCCTCGACCAGGTCGCTGTGGCGCATGCTGCAGTTTCGGCCCGGATTCTTCGATGTCATCATCGTCAACTGGCTGGAACACAAGACCGCCAACCCCGCCACCGGCAAGCTGTCACTACTGGGGATCATCGCGTACTTCGTGCAGATTCTCACGTTTCGCATCCTGGCGCGGCGCCTGATCTATGTGCGTCACAACATCTACCCTCATCACGCCGAGAACCGATGCGCGCCCGCCCTGACCAGGATCATCGACCTGTCCGAGCGCCTGTACTCGGCTACCGCCACCCACAGCGGCCACTTTCCGGACAAGCACTACATCCCGCATCCGTTGTATTACGAACAACCCATGATGAGCAAAACGGGCAAGGACAGGCACTTCATCGTGTTCGGCCGGGTCATGCCGTACAAGAATATCGAACAACTGATCGACAGCTTCCCCGTCGATCAGCTGCTTATCGTCGCCGGCCCCTGCGATGACCAGGCGTATTTCAAGCGGCTGCAAATCGCTGCCCAAGGCAAGCAGGTCGAGTTCATTCCCCGTTTTCTATCCGAGGAAGAAGCCAGAGAGCTGGTCGGCACCGCCCGCGGGCTGATCCTCTCCCATGCCGATGACGACATGATCGTCAGCGGCAGCTTCTTCTATGCCCTGAGCCTGGGTACACCAGTGATCGGCGTGAAAACACCCTTCTTCAGCTGGGTGCAGCAGGCTCTGGCAGTGCAGGGGCTGACGGTCATCGAGGACCTGCAATCCATCGAAGCCGCGCTCCTGCAGCAGAACAGCCCACCGGCCGAGGCCATAGTCTGCTCGGCCAGACAGTATTTCTCCCTGGCGACGGTCATTGGCTACTGGAAAAAGCTGTTTCTGCAACTGCAGGTACAGGGCTGACTAACGCAGGTTCCGGAGGGTCGAGTTCCATCTCGACCCGCGTAGGTGCATGAAACTCCGCAGGCCGGGATGGAACCCGGCCATCCATAACACCGGGTTGTCGAGCCCCCGCTCAACGACAACACCACTGGCGCAGCGCCCAAACGCAGACCCGAAAGGAAGGTCGAGTTCCATCTCGAC
>Ga0172382_10002347_pt1 | contig 32001 bp, 26 predicted proteins | sample Leawel138RmetaG_FD_122245 | JGI IMG/M metagenome (GOLD analysis project Ga0172382, IMG submission 122245) | Leachate microbial communities from a municipal landfill in Southern Ontario, Canada - Leachate well 138R metaG | ecosystem: Engineered > Solid waste > Landfill > Unclassified | place...
TTCTTATGCAATATATATAAATGACAACTGGGTTTTAACTCAATATGAGCCTAAAACAAAAACTATTTTTTATGAAAAAGATGAATATTTAAAAAAAGCTGATTTTTATAAAATAAAAGTTGTTGTTAGAGATAATTGTAACAACAAGGCTGTTCTTGAATTATAGATATAATTTTTAAGCTTTATTTGAATTAGCCCCATCTAGTATATACGTATTTTTGTTTATTTTGTTTCGTTTTTTGCCCACAAATCGGTTCAGATTTTAAAAGTTGAACTTTTTTATGCTTTTTATTTAAAAAATTACTTCTTGAAAATTTAAAAAGAGATGAAATAATAGTTAAATAAATTTTTAATTTTTACTCATTTCGCAAAATAAATTCTGTATCTATATCATCTTGAAAATTGACATTTTGAACTTTCCATTTATCTTCGGGGCAGTATAGAACTACAGTAAATTTCACAGGTTGTCTTTCAAATTTTAAAGAATAATTATATTTTCTGTAAGATTCACCTGCTTCATAAATATTTATAATTTCGTAACCATAATAGTTTCCTAATAATTTTCTTGATAGCTCTAATCTTTCTTTAATTGATTTTATGCCGGGTTGACTGGGGTCTATCATATTATTTGTTGCAAATAAATAATCTATTGCCTGACCTGCATCTTCTTCAAAAATTTGAAAAAAAGCAGACATTAATTCTTCTGCCGTAGCTTGTGCTTTGATATTTGTATTTAATGAAAAACAAAAAACTGCAAGAATTATAAGTATTTTAAGAAATTTAAACATATTTCAAACTGTTTTTAAATTATTTACCAATAAGCTAATTTTAGCAAAATTAAGATAAATTATCTATTTTACTTAGTTAAAATAATATTTTTTTCTTCAATAATTTTTCTTAAATTTATTAAAGCATAACGCATTCTGCCAAGAGCAGTATTAATGCTCACATTAGTTTGTTCGGCAATTTCTTTAAAACTCATGCCGCCATAGTGCCTCAGCATCACAATTTCTTTTTGTTCTTCAGGCAAAAACTCAATTAAAGATTTAATATCATTTGCAATTTGTTCGCCGATAATTTGGTCTTCAATATTTTCGGGAGAAAACTTTTCAGAATTAAAAAGGTCTATACTACTGTCGTCATTGGAGTAGGTGTTTAAGTTTTTTTCTCTCCTAAAATAATCAATACTAAGGTTGTGAGCTATTCTTATAACCCAGCTAACAAATTTTCCTCTATCAACATAATTGCCTTGTTTTAAGGAATTAATAACTTTAATAAAAGTTTCTTGGAATAAATCGTCAGCTATATGAGTATTTTTCACATTCATAAGAATGTAAGAATAAATGTTTTTTTTATGGCGATGTATTAGAGTTTCCATACTTTCTTTATCACCCTCAATGAATCTTTCGATTAATTCCTGGTCGGAAAAATTTTTAAGTTTCATAATATTTAATTTAATGTTTAAGGGTAAAAGTCTAATCTATAGTATGGTCTCCTTTCATTTTTAAGTTTATATTATTATTATTTAATTTTACGTTAAAATATAAAATAGGTTACAAAAACTGTGCAAATTTAACAATTATTTTTAAAAAACGCTAAAAATTAATAAAAAATCAACTAAAATTCTTATAATTTCCAATTTATAGGTTCTATTTTATGTTTTTCTAAATATTTATTTGCCTGTGAAAAGTGTTTGCAACCAAAAAATCCTTTATATGCACTTAGTGGCGAGGGGTGAGCTGCTTTTAAAACTAAATGTTTGTTTTGGTCGATTAATTTCTCTTTTGCTGCCGCATATTTTCCCCAAAGAAGAAAGACTAAATTGCTTTTTTCTTGATTTAAAATTTGAATTAAATTATCTGTAAAAATTTCCCAACCTTTATTTTGATGCGATCCGGCTGTGTTGGCTCTAACAGTTAATGTAGCATTTAATAAAAAAACTCCTTGCTTTGCCCAAGCTTCTAAATTACCATGATTTGGAATTTGAAAATTTATGTCTTGTTTTAATTCTTTAAAAATATTTACTAAAGACGGCGGAGTTTTAATTCCTTTAGGAACAGAAAAACATAATCCGTGAGCTTGAGCTTGACCATGATAAGGATCTTGTCCTAAAATTACAAGTTTTACTTTATCGAAAGAGCAAAGATTAAAAGCAGAGAAAATTTCTGACTCTTTGGGAAAAATAATGTGTTTTTGCTTTTCTTCAATTAAAAATTTCTTTAAATTTAAAAAGTATTCTTTTGAAAATTCTTGTTTTAATTTTTGCTGCCAAGATTCTTCTATATCAATATTTTTAATTTCTATCAATTTTTCTCTTAATTTTTGTCGGAATTTTCATCTGGTCTAAATAAATTGTCTAAGTCGTTTTGCTTAATTTTTTTTTCGTTGGTTATGTAAATATTTTGATGCAAAAAATTTCCGTATTGATTAATTTCTTTAATAGTATTTTCAATTAGTTCTACTAAATCAACATGCAAAGCAATAAGAGCAGTTCCAACAGCATATTTTCCCACAAAACTTAACTCTTCAATAATTGAGTCGTTTTTTAAGAATAAATATTCGACTTCACCTTTAAGAATATTTTTTTGAGCTTCTGTAAAATTATCTTTAGCAATAAAACAAAAAGCATATCTTAGTCTGTAATCTTTTCCTCCTAAACCAGAAGCTATATAGATTTTTTCTTCATCCAAAAGATTTGCTTCTAAAAACATTCTTGCTTGTTGATAAGCTAAAAAAGTCCAGCTTTGAAGTTCTTTTTCAGTATTTTCCAAATATTTTTCAATTAATCTAAAACTATCTACCTCTCCAAAAGAAGCAAGTAGGGCTAGGCTTTCTTTTTTTTCTTGAAAACTTGAAGTTTCCTTGTTTAACTTATCCCAAATTTCTTCAAGTTCAGGGCTGTCTTTTTGTTTATTAAGGATTTGAAGAGTTTCAAAAAACTCAATTTGCATTTCTGCTTCAACATTTGTTTCTATAATATGAATTTTTTCGGGACTGTTTTGAGCAATCTCTCTCATTTTATTTAATATTGTTTCCCTATTATCCATATTAAAAATATTCTTATATTAATATTCAATACAGTCTGAAAATTTTCCCAGATTGTAAATTTTACGTTTTGATACTTAGATTAATTATTCTCTGTATCTTCTATTTTTATAATTTTTCCCTCGAAATATAAATCTTCACCTGCAAGTGGGTGGTTAAAATCTATAACAACTATATCTTCAGAAATTTCAATTGCAATGCCGTCAAATACATTACCATCTTCATCTTCCATTGGAACATAATCACCAAGTTCAGGAATGCCGTTTTCGTCTTCTTTAAAAATATCTAAAGGAAATTCTGCAAAAGCTTCTTCGTCTTCTTCGCCATAAGCCTCGTCTTTTGTTAAAGAAAATTTGAAGATATCGCCGACTTTTAAGCCCATTAGTTTTTCTTCAAATGTTTCTAACATTTCGCCTGCACCACACAAAAATATTGCAGGTTCGTTTTCTTTTATAGATTCTATTAGTTCACCATCATAACCATCTACATTTAAGTCGTAAGTTATTGTTACTAATTTGCCATTTTCAACTTTCATATTACTTTTAATTATGTTTATAAAATATTTTGTAATGATACAAGTAAATTTGTTTTAGTGCAAGAATAATTTTATTTATTTTCTTCTTGATTCGGTTCTTTTGCTTCATTTGTATCTTTTGGTTCAGTATCAATAACTTCGGCTTCTATTTCTATTGTTTCTTGCTTTAATTTTATGTTTTTTAAATTTTCTGCTCTTAACCAAAACGACATCATAATATTGCTAAGCCCATAAATGCTTAAAATTATTCCAAAGAAAACTGTAATTGCTTTAGCCGTTCCGAATGGGTTAAATATGAATATAACACCTGAAATAAGCATTATTAAAGCTAGCCCAACAAACATTTTTCCAAAATTACTTAAAGGTCTTATACCTATAATTATAATTAGGTTTAAAATACCTGCCATTACAAGTAGTACTCCCAGCACTATAATTAATGCGTCGATAAACAAGTCGGGCAGACTAATTAAAACTATTCCAAAAGCTATGTTTAAAACACTTAGGATTAGTTGTGATGAATGAATAAAAGCTTTTTCAGATTTTTTTCTAAGCTTATAAATAAAAATTCCAATTCCACCAGCTGTAATTATGCTACCAAGAATAATTATCAGGGTTTTTATTGTAAAATCAGGTACACTAAGTGCTGTAATTCCAAAACCAAAAGCAATTAAGCCAAGATAAAAATATAAATTTGGTGATATTAAATTAGTTTTCATATAGATATTTTCTTGCAAATATATAAAATTTATAAAAACAAACACGAATCTCCATAACTTAAAAATTTAAAATCTTCAATTAATGCAAATTCATAAACTTTTTTCCAAGATTCACCAATAAATGCTGACAATAAAAGTAATAAAGTTGATTTTGGTTGATGAAAATTTGTAATTAAATGATTAGTAAGTCTAAATTTATAACTGGGAACAATCATTATTGAAGTTGAACAATGTATTTGCTCAAAATTATTGTTTTCCATCCAATTTAACATATTATTTAGTAATATATTTGTAGAAATATTTTTTTGTACTTCTTGATAAGCCTCCCATTGACTTATTCCAAAATAATTGTCTTTTTTTGTGTTGTTATAATATAATTGCAATGCTATTTGGTAAAGACTTTCTAAAGTCCTTACACTTGTTGTTCCAACAACTATAATTTTTCCTAAATTAGATAATAAATTTTGAATATTTGATTTTGAAACGCTAAAATATTCTGTGTGCATTTTATGTTCGTTTACAAACTCTGTTTTTACAGGCTGAAAAGTCCCAGCTCCAACATGAAGAGTTATATTGTCTGTTTTAATATTTTTTTCTTTCAGTTTTTGAAAAACACTTTCAGTAAAATGCAAACCTGCAGTTGGAGCGGCAACAGAACCTTGTTCGTAGCTATATATAGTTTGATACCTTTGATTATCAATGTTTTCACTTTCTCTATTCAAATATGGTGGAATAGGAATCTTACCTGAATTTTCTAATATCTGAGAAAAAATAATATTTTCATTATCCCAAGTAAACTCTATTTCAAAAGCATTTCCAAGTTTTTGCTTTTTTTCAATTACTAATTCAAAATTTTTAGAATTAATACTAATAGTTTTCTTTAAATTGCCTGTTTTCCATTTTTTATTATTGCCAATTAAACATTTCCAAGTGCATTGTTTTGAAGCGCTAAGCGAAAGAGAATAATCAATTGGATTTATTGGTTCAAGGCAAAATACCTCTATTGTTGCCCCTGTATCTTTTTTAAAAAATAGCCTAGCGTTTATAACTTTAGTATTATTAAAAAGCATTAAACTATCAGCAGGTAGATAATCACTAATGTTTTTAAATATGTTTTTTGTAATTGAATCTTTGTTTTTTATTAAGAGTTTTGACTCGTCTCTTTTTTCTTTTGGATATTTGGCAATTTTACTTTCAGGTAAATCGTAATAGTAATTATTAATATTTATTTGTTTGTAATCTTTCATTTAAGTAAATTTGCACAAAAGTAAATAAAATCTTTAATTGTTTAAATAAACAAATTAACTCTTGTAAATTTAATAAAAATGACAATAAATATAGGCGATAAAGTAAGGTTTTTGAATGATGTTGGTGGTGGACTTGTAGTAAAAATCTTAAAAAATAAAATGGTTTTAGTAGAAAATGAAGAGGGTTTTGAATATCCGATTAATTCTAAAGAGTTGATAGTTATAGAAAAGGCAAAGAAAAATGAACCTGTGATAGAAAAGGTTGAAAGCGATAAAACCCATTTTTCAGAAGATAAACAAGAGGCTAAATTTAATTTTAAAAAAGATAATTTAACAAATATCGTTTTTGGCTTTGTAAGAAATATAGAAGATAAAAAAGATGGTTTTGATTGTTATTTAATTAATGACTCCAACTTCAGCCTTTTTTATCATGTAGTTTTAAAATTAGATACAGGTTTTAAAAAATTAGATGCAGAGATTTTAGAAGCAAATACAAAAATTCATGTAGTTTATTTAAGTCGGGACGAAATAAATTTAGGGAAAGAAATAATAATTCAAATATTATTTTTTGATAATCCTCTTGAAGTACTTAAGCCACAAATAGAGAGGAAAATAAAAATTGTTCCTTTAAATTTTTTTCAAGAGCATTTGTTTGTAGAAAATGATTTTATTGTAGAAAAAGCTTATATTTTTGAATTATTAAAAGAAAATTTTGGTTTAGGACAGTCAAATAAAACAAATGAAGATTTTGAAAGAAAAATTTTAGAAAAAGAAATTCCTGAAGAAGATAAATCAAAAAGATATTCTGCCCGTCAAGAAAGAAAAACAATTGAAGTTGATTTGCATATCAATGAATTGGTAGAGAGTGTGGTTGGTATGACTAATTCTGAAATTTTGGCTAAGCAAATGGAGGTTTTTCACCAAACTATGACAGAGGCAGTAATGTCAAAAGCGGAGAAAGTTATTTTAATTCATGGCATAGGTAACGGGACTTTAAAAGCTAGTCTTAGAGAATCATTATCAAAACAATATAAATTACATTTTGAGGATGCTTCTTTTCAGGAATATGGTTTTGGGGCAACTATGGTTTTACTGTAATATTTTGATTTAATTAAGATGAAATTGGGATTATTAATAGAAAATTTAAGAATTTCAGTAAATTCTATTCGTTCAAATTTATTGCGAACAATATTAACAGTATTAATAATTGCAATCGGTATAATGGCTTTAGTTGGAATATTAACAGCTGTAGAATCTATTAAAACTACTATAAGTAGTGAGTTCCAAAGTATGGGTGCTAATACTTTTACAATTCGTAAGCAACATAATGAGCAACATGGCGGTGGACGACGGGTTGATTATAAAAATATTAGTTATGAAGATGCTAATTTTTTTAAAAGCCAATTTTCATTTCCGGCTAGGGTAAGCATAATGACCAATAGTTCTGGTTCAGCTACAGTAAAATACGAAAGCTTTAAATCTGACCCTAATATAAGTGTTTATTCCGTTGATGATGAGTATCTTGTAACATCGGGTTATGAAATAGAAAAAGGCAGAAATTTTTCAAACAAGGAGGTTTTGTCCGGCGAAAGTATTGTTATAATTGGTAGTGAATTAGGAAAGTTTTTATTTGGAAATGCAGAAAGTGGTTTAGAAAAGTTTATTTCTATTGGCTCAATTCGTTATCGTGTTATAGGAATTTTAAAAGAAAAAGGTACTGCCTTTGGTAGTTCAGGTGATAAAATTTGTTTAATTCCGCTTCAAAATGGGCGACAATATTTTACTTCAGCCCAAAGTTCTTATACAATTAGTGTTATGCCTCATGAAATTTCACAGATTGATTTAGCAATTGGTGAAGCAGAAGGATTATTTAGAAATATTCGAAAACTAAGTGTTTATGATGAAAATAATTTTGTAATTAGAAAAAGTGATAGTTTAGCAAATATGCTTATAGAAAATCTTTCCATTGTAACTTTAGGCGCAACAATAATTGGCTTAATCACTTTATTAGGTGCTTCTATTGGACTGATGAATATTATGTTAGTTTCTGTTTCGGAGAGAACTCGCGAAATTGGAGTGAGAAAAGCTCTTGGGGCAAGTTCTAAAGCAATTAAACAGCAATTTTTATTTGAATCTGTTTTTATTGGTCAAATAGGAGGGGTGTTTGGAATTATTTTAGGAATAATTGTTGGAAATATGATTTCTTTACTAACAGGTGGTGCTTTTGTAATTCCTTGGTTGTGGATTTTGCTTGGTGTTATTTTGTGCTTTTTTGTGGGAATAGTTTCAGGTTATTTTCCTGCTGTAAAAGCATCGAAACTTGATCCAATTGTTGCTTTACGCTATGAATAAAAAAAGGAGCTGTCTCGTAAGTGTCAAACTGCTTCTTTCAATATTCGAACTCAGTTACTTACTTCTGTACGCACCTTTGTCCTCAATTTCAGAGCTTTGCATTTTAACACTTTTGAAACAGCTTGAAAGTTTATTGTTTTAAACCTTGTTTTGACACAGCCTCTTATGTTTTGTTTACTGTTTTTTAAAAAAGCTTAGGAATTAAATCTACAACTCTGCAAGAATATCCCCATTCGTTATCGTACCAAGTAATTGTTTTTAAAGTTTTTCCATTCAACATTGTGCAACCTGCATCAAAAATTGCAGAATGAGTATTATGTATAATATCAACCGAGACAATTGGGTCATCTGTATATTCTACTATTCCCTTCATAGGTCCTTCTGCTGCTTGTTTAATTGCTTTGTTCACTTCTTCTATTGTAGTATCAGTTTTTAAATTCACAACTAAATCAACAGAAGAGCCTGTAGGAGTAGGAACTCTCATTGCCATACCGTCAAGTTTGCCATTAAGTTCGGGTAAAATTTTTCCTACTGCTTTAGCTGCACCTGTAGTTGTTGGAATTTGAGAAACAGCACATGATCTGGCTCTACGTAAATCTTTATGAGGTCCGTCCAGAATAATTTGGTCGTTTGTATAGGAGTGAATAGTTGTCATCAAGCCATTTTCGATTCCAAATTTGTCATTTAAAATTTTAACAATTGGTGCCATGCAGTTTGTTGTGCATGAAGCATTAGAAACGCATTGTACTTCAGGAGTAATTATGTCGTCATTAACGCCAAGCACTACCATTGCATCTATGCTGTCTTTTGCCGGCACTGTTAAAATTACTTTTTTAGCACCATTTTTAATATGGTCTCCATATCCACCTTTAGAACTTTCTTTTGAAGTAAAAATTCCTGTAGCTTCAACAACTATGTCAGGTTTAACAGGCCATGGAATATTAGCAGGATTTCTTTCTGCACTCACTTTTACTTCTTTACCTTCTACAATTAGTGAAGTTTCGTTGTATGAAATATTTCTGTCAAATATTCCTTGAGTTGAGTCATACTTTAAAAGATGTGCCAGAGTTTTTGTATCTGTTAAATCGTTGATACCAACAACTTCCATATCTTCTCTATCAAATGCGATTTTAAACACATTACGTCCAATGCGTCCAAAACCATTAATTGCTACTTTAATTTTTGTCATAATATTAAATTTGTTTTTACAAAAATATTAAAAATTATTTAATTAGTAAAGAATTTATTTATAAAAATCTAATATTTTTTAGAAGTCTGTATCTATTAGTTTTTTAATTTTCTTTGTTCTTTTCTAAATTCCCGGTTTAATTTAGCGTCTAATTTATTTCCAAAATGGTAACTGATGAATAAATTTAAGAAATTACTGTGTTTTTGCCCTGCCATAATTTCTATAGGTAAAAAATAATTTTCATAAATAATTCCGGTTTCTAAAACTTTTGACTTCATAATATTTTGACTAAAATCAAAGTTTAGCCCAAATTTCAAATAAAAACCTGGATGAAGTTTAGTTTCGCTTAATCCCATAGTGAATGGAGCTTTACCAACAATATCTGTAGGATTGTTTTGAATGTCTATATCTATTTTATAAATAGATGTGTAAGGATATAGGTAATTATTTATTATTTGTACACTGTCAACTATTTCGTAATAAATAGGTTTGCTGGCAGCAATAGTAAATCCTCCGGATAAGGATAAAAAGATAGAAATACTATTTTTATCTCTTTTTTCGAATAGTTCTCTGTTTATTCCATAACCAAATTTTGCATTGTGTACAGAATGTGTTTTTCCAAAAACAAATTTTTTTACATATAAAGTAGGAAAATATGGATTTATAACTTTAGCTTCTTTTGGGCTTTTCATATAGTTATATTCAAACTCAAAAAATCTACTAAAATTACGATTAATTTTTGTTGTATAACTATAATATGCACCAAAACCATTTGTGTTAAACTTTACACCAAAAGAATTTAATAAGAACTTATCTGGTTCTCTAAAGTTTTCTAATTCTCCTTGTGAAAAGCCTGTATTTATATTAAATAATATAAATATTATTAGCAGTGATAAATATTTCATTTAAAATTTCTTATTACTGCAAAAATATGTAAAGTTTTTTTTAAAAAAAAATTAAGCTTTTGAATCTGTGTTTTCAATATTAGCTTTTCCGTAAGCAGGACAATCTTCAGAACCTTTACAAGCACTTAATCCTAATGCGATTAATGCAGTAACAAAAATTATAAGGATTATTTTTTTCATAATTTATAAATTTTATTTTACAAAAGTATAAAATTTTTCACAAACAAAAATTTAAGTTATTAAGTTTTATTAACAATATTTGTTTATAAAAAAAGGGGCAAAAAGCCCCTATGTCTATCTCTGTTCTTATTTTATTTATTGTTTTACAATTTTTGTTGAATAAGAATTTTGTTGAGTATAAATTATTAAAGTATAATTTCCATTTGCAAAATCCGACATATCAAACTCATTGCTTTCCGTAGTAAAAACTATACGCCCTAAAGAGTCGTATAAGCTTGCTTTTTCAATATTTTCACCATTAATTTTAATAATTCCGCTTGTTGGGTTTGGATATACATAAAACATTTCAGCATTTTCAGTATTTATATTTACACCTTCTAAGAGTGTAACTGTAACTTGGTCGCTATCTTCACAGCCATTAACTGTGATTGCAGTAACACTAATTACATTAGGTCCAAAATTTAAGTTTTCTGAACTTAATGTTACAAAATGTTCTGTATATTCAGGGCCTAATGACCAAACATAACTAATGTTTCCAAACTCTGTCGTCAAGATTGCGGTTTGATTTTCATACATTTCAAAATCCTCACCTAGGTTAACTCTTGGCATAGGGTAAATCTCAATATTTAAAGAGTCTTTTGACCAGCATCCAAAATCATCAGTAACAATTACAGAATAAAAACCACTTTCTTCTATATCAATAGATTGTGAGGTATCTCCTGTATTCCATATATATTCACAATCGTCTTCTTGAACACTAAGTGTTAAAGATTGGTCAGCACAATAAGCCTTATCACCACCTAAATCAAGTTCAGGAATTTGGTGTATAAACACTTCAACAGTGTCAACACCTATACATCCGGTGATAGTATCTGTAGCAATAACTGAATATATCCCGGGTTGAGTAACTCTATTAGTCCTTGCTGTAGAACCGTTGCTCCACAACCAAATTGATCCACCAGAAATAGGTCCAAGTTTTACGTTTGGTTCGTTTGAACAAGAATGTACTTCGTAAGCATCTGAAATTTTAGCGTCAACAGTGTATTCAAAATCAATATTTGCAGAATTTGTACGAGTACAGCCATACTCGTTAGTTACTGTTAAAGAATAAGTTCCCGCTTCTTCAAAAGTTATAGAATAATTTGTGCTACCTGTATTCCACAAGTAGCTATAGTTGTTATTTAGAGGTCCTTCTAAAGCGTGTGCTACACCATAGCAAATAGTAGTGTCTTTAAAAGAAAATTCTTCAGGCATTACAGCAAATATAACTTGTGTACTTGCATCAGCAGTACAGCCAAATTCATCCGTAACAGTTACTCCGTATGCTCCTGTAGTTGAGACAGTTAAACTAGCTTCAGTGCTATTATCACTCCATAAATATGAGGCAAAATCACCTGGGTTTAAAATTGTGCTTTCGCCAGGACAAACTGTGATTTCTGAATCTAAATTAGCAATTGGGTTTGCAATATCAATAATTGCATGTTCTGTTTCTAGTGAAGCAGAGCCGGCAATTAATGAGCAATAATATTCCCCTACAGTATAAACAGTTAAAGTACTACTTGTTGCAGTTTCAATTGCTGTCCCATTTTTACGCCATTGATAATAAAGAGTTTCTCCATTATTAGCTACTGCATTAACTGAAAGAATTGTACTTCCACCATTACAAATACTTGTTGATTGAGGTTGATCAATAATAGTAATTTCTCCAACAACATTTATTTCTATTTCTTTACTGACTATTTCGTTTGGATTTTCACAAATTTCATCAATTAAATCTAGGTGATATTCTCCATCACAATCTGTATTTGCTGTAAAGCCTGTTCCAATTTCTTCACCATCGTTTTCGCAAGAATATAAAGAAATAACAACTTTATAATTTCCAATTTCGTTAAAATTTGCAACAATATTTATAGGTCTGTTTCTGTTCACACAATAAGTATCAAACATTCCTAAAGTAAAAGCGGAAATATTATCTTCAGCTACTTCTATTTCTAACATTCCTGAGCCTTGAGTAATTTCTCCGTTATAAAAATCACTGCCTTCAATTCTGAAGCTATAATTTACGCTTCCAAAATCATCTATGTTTTCGATAGGCTCATTGTTCCTATAAAATTCATAACCAATACCACAAAGTTGGTCAATATTACCATTTGAAACAACTGTTGCAGTTAGTTCAACGTCTTGTGAAATCATATATTCAGCCTCAACATCAGCGATATTAATTTCAGGAAGGTTTTGCCCTGTAATGCTATTTGCAGAAAATAGTCCGAAAATCGCTAAAACTAAAAAAGTAAAATTTTTCATATAATTTTTTATTAAAAAATAGTTTATAATTCTTTCAGTGGGCAAAGTTAATAATAATTTTTTGATAAGAAAAAATAATCTTTATTAAAAAACACTTTTTTTTGTTTTAAAAAATAATACATTTGCAAATGTAAAAAAATCTAAAAATTATTATTATGGTTGAAAAAACTAAAATTTTATTGCGAGACAAAGCATCAGTACGTTGGACTGCTTTAGTCTTGTTGTCTTTTGCTATGTTTTGTGCTTATATTTTTATGGATATTCTTTCTCCATTAAAAGGTCTGCTTGAAACTACGCGTGGTTGGGACTCTACTGCTTTTGGCACTTATGCAGGCTCTGAAACATTTTTAAATGTATTTATTTTATTTTTAATTTTTGCTGGGATTATTTTAGATAAAATGGGGGTAAGATTTACCGCTATATTATCTGGACTTGTGATGTTAGTTGGTGCTATTATTAATTGGTATGCAGTAACTGAAACTTTTATCGGTTCTGGCTTAGAAGCTTGGTTTACTGATAATTTGAATTACATCCCCGGGTTTGACGAGTTGGGGGTTTCTCCATTTTATCGCGGTATGCCAGCTTCTGCAAAACTTTCTGCTGTAGGCTTTATGATTTTTGGTTGTGGTGTTGAAATGGCTGGTATTACTGTTTCTAGAGGTATTGTAAAATGGTTCCGAGGAAAAGAAATGGCATTGGCAATGGGTTCTGAAATGGCATTGGCTCGCTTAGGAGTTGCTACTTGTATGATATTCTCACCTGTTATTGCTAACGCTTTCGGAAGACCAGATGTTTCTCGCTCTGTTGCTTTTGGAGTAATTCTCTTAATGATAGCTTTAATTGCTTTTATTGCTTATGCTTTTATGGATAAAAAATTAGATGCTCAAACTGGTGAGGCAGAAGAAAAAGAAGAACCATTCAGAATTCGTGATTTAGGTAAAATTTTCTCCAGTCTTGGCTTCTGGTTGGTTGCTTTATTGTGCGTGCTTTATTATTCAGCTATTTTCCCTTTCCAAAAATATGCTGTAAATATGCTAGAGTGTAATTTGCATTTTGTTGAACCGAAAGATGGATTTTGGGCTTCCAATATTGTTACTATTATACAATATGCGGTTATGCTTGTAGTGGCAGCAACGGCTTTTATTAGTAATTTTATGAAAAATAAAACTCTAAAATATTCATTGTTAGGAACATCAATTATTTCTTTATTAGTGTTTTGTTTTATGTCTTACAAACTTCAATCCGCAGGGTCTATATTTGCAGTATTCCCACTTCTTGCTGTAGGTATTACTCCAATTTTAGGAAAATATATTGATAATAAAGGAAAGGCTGCTTCAATGTTAATGTTGGGCTCAATATTACTTATTATATGTCATCTAACTTTTGCTTTCGTTTTACCTTTATTTAGCGTTGCAGGTGGAGATGGAAGTAATATAGGTGGTGTTATTGTTGCTTTTGTTACAATCTTGGTCTTAGGTGCTTCATTCTCTTTGGTTCCGGCTTCTTTATGGCCAAGTGTTCCAAAACTTGTGGATAGCAAAGTAATTGGTTCTGCTTATGCTTTAATTTTCTTAATACAAAATATCGGTTTGTGGTTGTTCCCATTATTAATAGGTAAAATATTAGATTGGTCTAATCCTGATATTGTAAAAGCTGTGGCAGATGGTAGTATGACTTCGATACAAGCAGCTATTTCTTATGATTATACAAATCCTTTAATTATGTTGGCAATGCTGGGTGTTGCTGCTCTCGTTTTAGGCTTTGTTCTTAAATCTGTTGATAGGAAAAAAGGATACGGTTTAGAATTACCAAATATACAAGCATAAAAATTTTTAATAATTTTTTTTAAAATGTCCTTAAAATGTTTAATTTTGGGGACATTTTTTATTAATTTAATTGAAGTATGAAAAAATTTAGTTTTGTAGTATTAGCTTTATTTATTAGCTTTTCTTTATTCTCACAGTCTTTGTTGTGGAAAATTACTGGTAAGAAAATTAAAAATCCATCATATATATATGGTACTATTCATATTCAGGATAAAAGGGCTTTTAATTTTGATGAAACTGTTATGAATGCGTTTGAATCTAGCGATGCTTTTGCCATGGAAATTTTAATGGACGAAATTCCGCAAAAAGAAATGATGGATGCAATGTTGATGAAAAATAACTCTCTTGATAAGTTATTTACTAAAGAAGAATATAGAGTTTTAGATTCTGTAGTTAAAGCAAAAACAGGTTCAGGAATTTTATTATATAATAAAATGAAACCATTTTTCTTGTCAAGTCAACTGATGCAATTAGAAATTCCAAAGGATATGGATCTGCCATTAGACTTGTTTTTTCTAACTAAAGCAAGAAAAGCTGGTAAAGCTTGTTTTGGTGTAGAAAAGTTTATGCATCAGATTAATGCAATTGACGCAATTAGTTTAGAAGATCAAGCAGAAATGCTATATAAGGGTTTAACTGATACTACTGGAAATGATGATTTATCAAAATTAGACGAAATATTAGACACATATATAAGTTTTGATTTAGAAAAAATGTTTGAAATATCTGCAGACACAAGTTTACCTGCAGAGTTTAACCAAGCCTTTTTAATAGATAGAAATATTGTTATGGTAAAGAATTTTATTAAAATTTCTAAAAAACAATCTTTGTTTTGTGCTGTTGGAGCAGCTCATTTAGCTGGAGAAACAGGTGTTTTAGAATTATTGCGTAAAAAAGGCTATACTGTTGAGCCTGTTTATTTTAAATGGATAGAAAATTAAAGAAAAAACAATTTTCATATTTATATATTTCAAAATCTCAAAATTTCCTTATACAATTTTTGCGCAGGTAATCCCATTACATTATAAAACGAGCCTTCAATATATTCAACTGCAATCATACCAATCCATTCCTGAATTCCATATGCACCGGCTTTATCATAAGGTTTATAATTTTCTATATAATATAAAATTTCTTCTTTGCTTAGTTTAGAAAATTTTACTTTAGTTTCAGCAAAAAAACTTGTAGTTTTATTTGTTGATCGCAGACAAACTCCAGTAAAAACAAAATGCTCTTTATCGCTCAAAAACTCAAGCATTTCTACAGCATCTTTTTTGTTTATAGGTTTGCCTAAAACCCTATTATCTTTCCAAACTATTGTGTCGGCAGTTACAAGGATTTCATTTTCTTTTAAATCTTTGTAGGCTATAGATTTTTCTTTTGCAAGATAAATGGCAATATTTTCACGAAAAACATTATCTGGAATAATTTCTTTTGCATCCGGGCTTTTTACTATTTCTAAATTAAAATTGAAATTAGAAATAAGTTCTTGGCGACGCGGACTGCTTGATGCTAATAATATTTTGTAATTTGGTTTTAAAAATTTATATTTTTCCATAAACTGCTAAGCTAAATATAAAGCTAAATAAAATGCCAAAAATAATTATCAAGTTAATTAGATTAAGCATAGTTTTGTGTTTTTTTGAAGCTTTCCAGGTTAAAGCGATTAAAAATAATAGTACCGCAGGAAATACTATAAAAGCATAAATATAAAATGGTGCTGTTAAGTAATCTCTGAAAAAGATTAATTTTGATAAGTAAATTTCCCAAATAAGAATAATAGATATTATAGAAATTAAACTTAAAGCCGAAATTATAAAGTCTGTTTTTCTTTTTCCTATAACTGTTGGAAATGATTTAATTCCTGTTGCTTTATCACCTGAATATTCTATGCAGTCTTTTACTAATTCTCGAATATAAGTAAATATAAAAGCGAAAATTGAAAAACCAATAATTAATTGAACAGATAATTTAATTGCTCTTATAGAGTTTTCTTCCCATTGCAAAATTGAGTGTTCTAATGCAAAATATTCTGTAATTGCAACAGATAAGGGGATTAAGGCTATTGTTAAAGCTAAGCTAAAATTTCCAATGAATAAAATTCTTTTTAGCTCGGCAGAGTAAGTCCACAAAACGGCTGCAATAAAAATAAATAAAAAACCTATTATCAATTTATTAGCAAAATAAGCCGCAATAAATCCGCAAATTATTCCCAAAATATTAAAAATAATATTTAAAGAAATCATTTGCCGCCTTCTGATTTTAAAGCCTAATAAAGCTTTCAGCGGTTTGTTGATATAATCAGTTTTTCTGTCAAAATAATCGTTAATAAAATTGCCTGCTATAAATAAAAATACAATTCCAAGAATAAGAAAAATAAAACCTATTCTAGGAAAAGCCAAGTAAAGTTTATAATTGGAGAAAAGTGCCTGAGTAACAGCATATCTCATAGCTATCATTGTTAAAATAATGATAAATAAGTTTTTCCAGCGAATTAGTTTTAGAAATGTAGTATTCATATTTTTATTTTTAGGTATTAAATGCATCATCGTCCATCCATAATCCTTTTGCTCTAAGCACTTGCTCAGTAATTTCTCTTACGCAGCCTTCTCCACCTTTTTTTGAAGAAACAAATAAAGATATTTCTTTTATTTCATCAGCTGCATCAGCAGGGCAGCAAGCTACGCCAACAATTTTTAAAAGCTCGTAATCAGGAATGTCATCACCCATATATAGGGTTTTTTCTTCATCAAGATTGTATTTTGCTTTTAAATTAGCAAAATCTTCAATTTTTCTTTTACTTTTAATAATAACATCAGGAATACCAAGTGCATCGTAACGAATTTTTACAGCTTCATTAAGCCCACCCGATAAAATTATAACTCTTAATCCTTTTTGAATTGCATATCTTAAAATATAGCCATCTTTAACATTTGTTGAACGCAATAACTCACCTTTTTCACTAATTAAAACATTTGAAGCGGATAATACGCCGTCAATATCAAAAATTAAAGTGTCTAGGTTTTTTAATATTTCTTTGAAATTAAGGTTTTTTAAATTATTTTTCATCTCTAAAATGTGTTTCTTCAATACTTTGGCTCATTAATTTATATATTTCTAATAAAGTTTTATTTGTTTTTAAAAACTGAATTTGTTTGTCCATGGTCTCATAATCTTGTCTAACAGCTGGACCTGTTTGTGAGGCAAAAGCCCCGTTAGTAATAAGTTTTTCAAAACTTTGTTTAAGTAAAGCTTTAAGAATGTTTTTATCTATTTTATTTTCTTCTAAAATATTTTCGCCTAAACTAATGCAATGATTCATAAAATTGCAGGCAAAAACTCCGGAAATATGAATTACTTTTCTTTGTGCTTCGTTAATTATATAATACTTACACCTAAGTTTTTCGCTTAGTTTTATTAGTTTATTTAAAGTTTGTTTGTTCGAGGCTTCAAGACAAAGCGGAACTTCAGAAAAATCTAATTTTGCATTTTTAGAAAAAGTCTGAAAGGGATAAAATACTCCATAATTTTCAGTTTTACCCTCAAAAACATTCATACTCAAACTACCTGCAGTATGCAACATAATTTTGTCAGGATAAGGTTTAAGCTGTTTAATAATTTTTAAATTTGCTTCATCTGTCATTGCAAACAGGAAGGTATCTGCACTAGTGTCAATTTTATTAATTTCATTAGTAAATGTACAGCCTGCCATATCTGCTAATTGTGATGCAGTTTCTAAATTACGACTAAAAATTTGAGAAATTTCTATACCCGCCATACTAAGGGCTTTACATAAATGAAATGCTAAATTGCCAGAACCGAGAATTACGATTTTGTTTATCATAAAATCTAATTTGATAACACAAACTTAATAAAATTTATTGATATATGTATGCAAATTAAAATATATGTAATTTTCCAAACTTAAATTAGACTGTTTTTTTTGTTATAATTGATTTTCTTTTCTTTTTCTTTTAATTTCAAAAAACAATCCAAGCCCCATCATTAAAAATAAAATTATTGAACTGGCATAAGAAATCATAACTCCTTTTTTATAAACTTTTGGTATAAATTCAAATTTTATTTCGTGTTTACCTGCCGGTACTAGCATTGCTCTTAAAATATAATTAGCCCTAAAATATTTAGCTTCTTTGCCATCAATGCTAACTTTCCAACCATGAGGATAATAAATTTCAGAAAAAACAGCTAATTGTTCTGAGTTTGTTTCGCATTCATAAATCACATAATCTGGTGCAATATCTTTAAGAATTATTTTTGCAGAATTATCCTCTGTATATGTCCAATCTTTTATTAAATCATGATATCTAAATTCAACTATTGCTTGCTTTTCTGGAGAAAATGAACTTAGTTTTTCAATTTCCTCATCTGGACTTTCAACTTTAATAATACTATCCACAAACCAGGCATTGCCTAAGCTATTTGTGTTTATTATAGGATTAGCGTTTGGGTTAAAAATAATATATTTGGTATTAAGCATATTCATAATTGGAGTACGTGCAAATTGCTCGTAAAATTGTTGAAGTTCATTAGCTGAAAACCTATTTTCAATCCCTTGATTAATAATGCTCTCTGTAAAATATAATTCTTTAAATAATATTGAATCATGAACTTCTTGGTATCTACGCATTTTAGCACCTGAATAACCACCTATGGATTTATGGTAAAATGAAGTTGAACCATCGTTGAAAACACTGCTACATCCAGCTGAAACATTACAAACCCTATAATGAGGATTATTATCATCTAAAATAAATTTGTCAGCAGGAGTTTTTTCAAAAGGAATTTCGTATTTTCGTTTCGGTACAAAATTATCATCATTTAAGTAGCGTTTGTTTATTGTCCACATATCTACCAAAACTAAAATGGCTAAAGTGGCAATTACAATATTGGGTTTTAATTTTTTATTTATTAATAAATAAACTAAAACTGCCGCAAGCAATATAAAAACAAATGAACGGGTAGCGTCTTTTCTTACTAAATCTGCTCGGTCTTGAGTAATGGCTGTAACAAAATCAATTTTAAATTTTTCTTTTGCATTATCATATCCGGCTTCGTTAGGAAAATATGATGCAAACATTTCTGCTGTTCTTATTTCGCTTTTTGATTCTCCACTTAATCCTGTAATATTTGGTTTCACTATAAAAGCAAGTGTAACTATGGCTGTTGTTGCTAATGCGATATAAAAATTCTTTAAAAGCTTATCTTTATCAAAATTATTTTTTATAATTTCTGCAATTGACAAAATGGCTAAAAGAGGCATAGCGGTTTCGGCAATTACCAAAATCATTGAGACAGTTCTAAATTTATTATAGCCTGGCACATAATCTAAAAAAAAGTGGGTAAGCCATTCAAAATTTTTACCCCAAGCTAGTATTATTGAAAATATAGTTAATGTTAAAAGCCACCATTTTATTTTTCCTCTAATAATTAAAAGCCCAAAAACAAATAAAAATACAACTATTGCTCCCACATAAACAGGCCCAGCAGTAAAAGCTTGGTCGCCAAAATAAGTTGGCATAGTTTTACAAATTTCTTTTGCATTTTGTTTTCCAAAAACATTTTTAATAACTTCGTATGTTTCTGATTTTTCGGATAATGCTGATTGCGATGCTCCGCCTTTTGCATTTGGAATTAGTAATGTGAATGTTTCGTCTATTCCGTAACTCCAGCTTGTAGCATAGCCCTTGTCAAGTCCAGAGGTAAAGCCATCACCTTGTTTGTTGGCTAATTCGGATTTTCCTCGAATAGAATAGGGGAGGTATTCTTGGGTAGTCATTATAAAAGCTGCATTTATTCCAATAGCTAAAATTAGACCTATAGATAATATTCCAACAGTTTTGAAAAATTGCAATAAATATTTTTCTTTTATAGCCCAAGCAAGTTCAAAAATTCCGTAAATAATTATAGATAAACCAGTGTAATAAGTTATTTGAACATGATTAGTTAATATTTGCAGAGCTAAAAAGAAAGTCATTAAAAACATTCCCGCCCAAGGTTTTTTTCGCTCAAAAGCTAAGAGTACTCCAGCAAAAATTGGTCCTATATAGCCTATTGCTACCGCTTTAGTAAAATGCCCTGCTGCAATAATTATAAAATAATAAGATGAAAATCCAAACATTAATGCTCCCAGCATTGATAACCACGGGTTTAGCCTAAGAGTGATTAATAAAATATAAAAGCCAAGCAGATACCAGAAAATCATATTTATTGGCACTGCATCATTAAAAATTAAAACTTTATAAATTTTAAAAAATATATTTTCTTGTTTGGCAGTCGAAACAGCATAAGTTGGCATACCACTAAACATACTGTTATTCCAAAACACTAACCTATCGTTTTCTTTTTCGTAGTCGTTATTAGCTTTTGCAATTGCTGTATAAGTGTTGTAGTCGTGAGTTGATATTCTTTTTCCATTTAAATAAGGACTGCCATAAATAGAAGCAATTATTAAAAATGCTAATACAGCAATAAAATGAGGTAAATTTTTTGCAAAAAAATTTGATTTCATATTCTCAAGTCTTTAATTTGGTGTAAAAATAGAAATAATTAAGGAACTGTAATAATATTTATGACAAATTTTAAATAAATGGCATAAAAAATTTAACAAATGATATGAAAATTAAATATTTTCAAATAAAAACGTATTTTTACATTTGTGTTTTATTGAAAACAAAAATATTTTGGCTAAAGCCGATATAGAGTGAGATTTATATATCCGCCAGATAAATCTGGCGGGAATTGATATTTCGATTTTATAAAAAACGATAATATCAATTGAAATATTTTGGCTAAAGCCGATATAGAGTGAGATTTATGTATTCGCCAGATAAATCTGGCGGGAATTGATATTTCAGTTTATTACAAAAGATAATATCAATAAAAATTTTTTGGCTAAAGCCGATATAGAGTGAGATTTATATGTCCGCCAGATAAATCTGGCGGGAATTGATATTCGATTTTATAAAAAACGATAATATCAATTAAAATATTTTGGCTAAAGCCGATATAGAGTGAGATTTATATATCCGACTTTGTTAGAATTAAAAATGAAAAAACAAAGTATATCTCTGGCTCAGGTTTAGGTTTATCAATATCAAAAAAAATGGTTGAACTTTATAACGGGAGGATTGAAGTGCAAAGTACGCCTGATGTTGGCAGTGTTTTTACTGTTTTTATGCCTTGTTAAAAATCTTATGAAACTAAATGTTATTAAATAATTTTTTTTATTTTTGTCCTAAAACAAATAATAAGAACTCAATAATTTTTGATGGCTTATGTAATTTAGCATAAGTTAGTTTTTTATAGAGAGAACGGGACTGGTGTTCCAATCGGTCTTCAAAACCGATAGCAGGCGGATAAAACCGTCTGTGGCAGGTTCGATTCCTGCTCTCTCAGCTAATAAATTGCTCTTTTTAAAAAGCATTTATGTCTCGTTCAAAAATTATTAAAATTTTTTAAGATAGACTAAAGTTTTGTTAAAGTCTTGAAAATGTGAAACAAAAAGCGTTGATATTGCGTTATTTTTATTAAATTATGGGTGAAAAAAAGTAGAAATTTAAAAAATTTTGAATATGAAATATAAACATGTTTTAATTAGTTTTTTTAGTGGAATAATTGGTGCTATTATTGCCGTTTTGATTATTGATTCGTACAAAACATCTTCTGATGCTGAAACAAAAAACCAACATAGTTTAGTTGCAGACTATTATTTGAATAAACAGCATCAACTTCCTGCAACAGCGGTTGCAAATCCATTTCTATTTAGTCCAAGTTCGAGTTTTGATTTTACTTCTGCTGCAGAAATGAGCGTTCCCGCAGTTGTTCACGTAAAAACTCAATATAGCCAACCAAATTATACTTTGTATGATTTTATTTTTGGTACTTCGCCACGATATTCAACTCCTGTTTTAACTTCTGGTTCGGGAGTTATAGTTTCGCCTGATGGTTATATTGTTACAAACAATCACGTTGTGGAAGATGCAGAAACAATTGAAGTTGTGTTGAATAACAAAAAATCGTATTCAGCAAAACTTGTTGGACGTGATGCTACTACTGATATTGCTTTGTTGAAAGTTAATGCTAATAATTTACCTTTTTTAAATTATGGCGATAGTGATAATATAAAAATTGGTGAATGGGTTTTAGCTATAGGTAATCCATTTAATTTAACTTCAACTGCAACGGCTGGGATTATTAGTGCAAAAGCACGAAATATTAGCATAATGTCAGAAAATATGGCTATAGAATCTTTTATTCAAACCGATGCGGCAGTTAATCCAGGTAATAGTGGTGGCGCTTTAGTAAATACAAAAGGCGAACTTATAGGAATAAATACAGCAATAGCTTCGCGAACAGGTTCTTTTGTAGGGTATTCTTTTGCTATTCCAGTAAATATCGTGAGAAAAGTTGTTGCCGATTTAGTTGAATTTGGAGAAGTACAGAGAGCTTATATTGGAATTGATTTGTTGGATATTGATTCAGATTTGGCTAATCAACTTTCTATTAGTAAAATCGAAGGTGTTTATGTGGCAAATGTTTTAGCAAATGGAGCAGGCGACAAAGCAGGATTGAAAGCAGGCGACATAATTACTGCTATAAATGATACTAAAGTAAATTCTGTTTCTGAATTTTTAGAATATTTAAGCCGCTTTAGACCTGGAGATAGAGTAAATTTGTCTGTTAAGGGTGGACGTACAACAAAAAATATAAAACTAACTTTACAAAATAAATATGGCGAAACTTCTATCGTGAAATCAGAAAGTATAGATGATTTGGGTGCTAAATTTGAAGTTTTATCAGATTATGATAAAGCCCGTTATAGAATAAATTCTGGTATTCTAGTTACTGAGGTTTCTGCTGGTAAGTTTTTGGCAAATGGAATAAAAAAAGGTTTTATTATTGTAAGAGTTAATAAAGAATATGTGAATAGCGTTCAAGATTTTCAAAATATAATCATTAAGTCTAACGGAAACCTTTCTATAGAAGGCTTTTATCCAAATGGAGGCTCTGCATATTATTCGTTTAAGATATAAGTAAAAGCGTTTTATACTAGAGTTTCTTTAATTTATCTCGTGCATTTATTTCTTACGCGTCAATTTTTGCATATGTAGCATGAGTTTCAATAAACTCTCTTCTAGGAGCAACTTCGTCGCCCATTAGCATAGCAAAAATATGGTCTGCTTCTCCAGCATTTTCTATAGTTACTTGTCTTAAAGTTCTAGTTTCTGGGTTCATTGTAGTATCCCAAAGCTGTTCGGCGTTCATTTCTCCAAGACCTTTGTAACGTTGTATATGTAAACCTGTTTCTTTGCCTTGTCCTAGAGTTTCAATAATATCTAATCTTTCATTTTCAGACCAAGCATATTGTTCAGTTTTTCCTTTTTTAATTAAGTAGAGTGGTGGTGTAGCAATATATAAATATCCTCCTTCTATTAGTGGTTTCATATATCTAAAGAAGAAAGTCATAATTAAAGTTGCAATGTGAGAACCGTCCACGTCGGCATCCGTCATAATTATAATTTTATGATAACGCAATTTTTCTAAGTTAACAGCTTTACTGTCTTCTTCAGTTCCTATTGTAACTCCAAGCGCTGTGAATATGTTTTTAATTTCGTCGCTATCAAAAACTTTATGAGGCATTGCTTTTTCTACGTTCAAAATTTTTCCTCTAAGTGGTAAAATTGCTTGAAAATTCCTGTCTCTTCCTTGTTTTGCTGTTCCACCTGCCGAGTCCCCTTCCACAAGGTAAAGTTCGCAGTTTTCTGGATTTCTATCAGAACAGTCGGCTAATTTGCCAGGCAAGCCAGCACCGCCTAAAACATTTTTACGTTGAACTAATTCTCTCGCTTTACGTGCAGCATGGCGGGCAGTAGCAGCAAGAATAACTTTGTCAACTATAATTTTAGCATCTTTTGGATTTTCTTCAAGATAGTTTTTTAATAAACTACTTACAGCTTGGTCAACAGAAATACTAACTTCTGAATTTCCTAATTTAGTTTTTGTTTGTCCTTCAAATTGTGGTTCTTGAACTTTTACAGAAATAACGCCTGTTAGTCCTTCTCTAAAATCATCGCCATTTATGTCAAATTTTAATTTAGACAATAATCCACTTTCTTCGGCGTAGGATTTAAGAGTTCTTGTTAAACCTCGTCTAAAACCTGTAAGGTGAGTACCACCTTCAATAGTGTTAATATTATTTACGTAACTATGAATATTTTCTGTAAATGAGCTATTGTATTGTAAAGCTATTTCAACAGGTACATCGTTTTTTTCGGTTGAAATATGAATAATGTTTTCTGTTAACTTTTCACGACCTTGGTCTAAATATTCTACAAATTCTTTTAAACCATGTTCAGAATAAAATTCTTTAATTTTATTGTTACCGTTTTCGTCAACCTGTCTTTTGTCTTCTAAGATAAGTTTAATCCCTTTGTTTAGAAAAGCTAACTCTCTTAATCTGGATGATAAAATATCAAATTGATATTCTGTAGTAATAAAAATTGAGTGGTCAGGCCAAAATTCAATATAAGTACCGGTTTCTTCAGTTTCTCCTATTACCCTAACTTCGTCTAAAGGTTTTCCAATAGAATATTCTTGATAATAAATTTTTCCATCTCTTTTAATTGTTGCAGTTAGTTTTGATGAAAGTGCATTTACACAGGAAACACCAACGCCGTGCAATCCTCCTGAAACCTTGTAAGAATCTTTGTCGAATTTACCTCCAGCGTGCAAAACTGTCATAACAACCTCAAGCGCCGATTTGCCTTCTTTTTCGTGAATATCTACAGGAATACCACGCCCGTCATCTTCAACCCTTATCGAATTGTCTTGGTTTATTGTAACTTTAATATTATTACAGAAACCTGCCAAGGCTTCGTCAATTGAATTGTCAACAACTTCATAAACTAAATGATGTAAACCTTTGGTGCTTATGTCACCAATATACATGGCTGGTCTTTTACGTACTGCTTCTAATCCTTCTAAAACTTGAATACTGTCAGCAGAATAAGAATTCCCGTTTTTGCCGTTTGTGTGAGACGAAGTGTTTTCACTTTCGTTTTGTCCTAAAATCTCTTTATTTTCGTCCATATATTTTAAATATTTTATGTCTTTTTTTAATGAGCACAAATTTAATAAATTTTATGTATATATTTTATTTTTTAAGCTTATAAATATTTATAGTTATTAACAAGTCTTAGTGTTGTAAATTACTGATTAACACATTTTTAAATAAAATTGTTAATAGTTTTCAGCCTCTTGTTTACAAGTGCTAAAAACAAGATTGAATTTATTATAATCCACTAAAATTTTATTTGAATCTTATTTAAAATAAATACTTTAAGCCTAGCATAAAATTAAATCCATGCGACATATAATTGTTCCAAACATATTGTTTTTGGCCTGTAATATTATTTAATTGTAAAAAGCTTTGAAAATTTGATGCAAAACTATATTCGCCATATAAACTAATGTCAATAATTGGTTTTAATTTTTTCTCAATAATACTTAAATCTGTGTCAAATTCTTTTGCGTATCTTGTACCTATTAAATCTGCATTAATTCCAAAATTTAATTTACTGTCAAATTTATAATTTGTATTTAGGCTAATATCAAAATTTGGCATATGCCAAGGTTTTTCTCTATTTTTTATATAAGAATAGTAATAATAATGTCCTTTCAGGTTTATGCTTAATTTTTCGCCTAAATTATTTAATGCAATTTCGCCATAGCCTGCAAATCTTTCAACATTTGTATATTCTAAAATAAATTTATTCTTAAGAACAGTACTTGTATCATTTACAAAAAATCCCATATTATCAATTTTAGAATAATTTCCATTTAGGTGAAAAAACACCTTTCTGCTTATATTACCTTTTATACCTAAATCAATTACTTGTGCATAATTTGTTACTTGATAATCATTGTAATTGTTTATGAAAGGATTTATATCGGACAGAAATTCTAAATTATTATTTTGAATATATCCTTTGAAACTTGCGTAAGGAATAATTGTATTGCTGATATTATGCTGAAAATAAATATTTGGATAAAAATGATATTTTACAGGATCTGCATTTAGTTCGCCTGTAGTATTTGCACCTAAAAGTATTTGCCAATTTTCTGTATAGTGCTTGAAGTAAGGATTTAAATCAAGAAATATCTCGTTATAATCAATAGACATAATGTGATTATTATCAAATACAAAGCCTAAATCCATTCCGTATCTGTTTTGGTTGATTAATTTATTTAAATCTGCATCAAGTTTTATTTTATGTTGAAAGTCTTTTGAAGCTGTGAAAAAATATTGATAAGTTAAATTTGAATTAAAATTCATTCTTATTGCCGAGCTATTGTTTGAAATGAAGTTTATATTTGCTTTAAGTTTATTAAATCTTTGCATTTCCATTTCTTCTCTGTCGCGAGGTTTATCAATTCCACTAGCTAAAATAATATTTGGGTCATAACCATAAAAATAAGATTGGTTTGATTTAAAGCTAATATCTCCTCCTAAAGTTGAAGAATAAAAAAATCTTTTGCCATAAGCATTAACTAGATTATTATTAAATCCTGAAAATATTTTTTGATTAGCAGTGTTTTTTACTTTTCCAAATGCTGAATGATGTTTTGCAAAAGCACCGGCAGAAAAATTTCTTTGTCTTGTCGTATTATAATAAACTTCAACAAGTGGAGACAAGTAATTTCCCATTCCTATTTTTATTAATCCATTATCAAGTGGTTTTAATGATTCTCCGCTTAAACTTGCAGCTGTAATTGGTGTAGGTTTAAAATTAGTTTTAAATAAAACCGGTTGGACTTTATAGTCAAAAATAGGTTCAATTTTTGCTGTGTCAATTATTACAGGTAAAAACTGCATTCTATTTGCATCTTTTAAAACAGGAGTGTATTCTGTGTAAATAATTATTCCGGTTTCTTCTAAATTGTTAGATTTATCATCTTGTGCATTAAGATTTAAACCAAAAAAAACTAAGATTATAAGAAATATATATGTTGTTTTCATCTTTAAAATTTTTAAAATTATTATTTTATTTCAGCTGGTTCTGGTAATTCTATTTTATTGTCTTCGTTGTAAAGTTTCTGTATTTTGTCGTTTTCTTCGTCATCTAATAAGTTGATTTTTAAATTTAGTAAATCTTCACTTGAGCGTCTTCCTTGTTCTTCATCTATAATGTTAGTGAGTTTTTCACTTGTTTCGTCTTTAATACCGTCAGTTTCTATTGGGTAGTTATTAAGTATAGATTGTAAAGTGTGTTTTGCAGAAAAAAAGTCGTCTCTATCATAATATATCTCTGCCAAGCATATCAAAGATTTTGCTACCCAATAAGCATGTGGAGAATTTGATTGCGCAAACTCATAAGCTAAATCTTCTGCAATACTATCTTTTTGCATTTTGTAGTTAATTTTAATTACTCTATACATTGCTTCTGCTCCTTCAGAACTTTTTGTTTCTTTAGCTAAATTTTCAAACAAGTTTAAAGCTCTAATTAAATTCTCTTTGTTATAATATGCTTTTGCCATTTTAAAATGTGCTTCTCTTTTTTGTTCTTCGTTACTTCTGTCATCATCAATAATTTTTACTGCAGCAGCTATAGTGTTGTCCCAATTATTTAAATTGTAAGCACATCTAAGCTTGCCAATAGAAGCTAATAATTTTGTTGATTTATTTTCAGCTAAGGAGAAAAGTTTTTCATATAGATTATATGCTTCTAACCATTCTTTTTGATCAAACAAAATACTTGATGCTTTAATAGTGCTTTCTTCTGTAAACGAGCCTATCGGAGCATTTGCAACTATTTTATAGTTTTCCAAAGCTTGATTTTTTTCTTCAAAATAAAAATGCAACTCGGCTTTGTAATAATTAGCTTCAATATAAAACTGACCTTTAGGGAAAGATTTTAAATAGTTTGTTAAAGAATTTAAAGCTTCGTTATATTTTTTGTCAACATAATTCTTTTTAGCAATTTGCCACATAATTTCGTCTTGTTCATCTTCGCTAATACTTGTGCCACTTGTGTTTGCCCAATCAACAAAACCGTCTGGGTTATCTTGCTCTATATAAATTGCTTTTATCATTTCAGCAGCACTTTTAGCTTCTTCTGTATTTGGATATTCTGCAATAACTTGTTTATAATTGTCTAATGCTTTTTGATAATCTCTTTCGTTAAAATAAATTGCTCCTAAGCTAGACAAAGAAGCTTTTCGCATAGATGAGTTTGGAAAATTATTAATATGTCTGATATAATAGAATTTTGCAGAATCAGGATTGTTTATTGTTGTGTGGTAAGTGCGACCTATTTCAAAATTAGCATTACCTAAATATTCAGATTCGGGGTGCTCTAATATTAGTTTTCTTAAAGACCATACTTTTTCATTAGATTTTTTTAAACCACCATAGGATAATGCCATTTGATACAAAGTGTAATCCGGCGAAACTTTTCCTATATCGATAGCTTTTTTGTAATATTCAGCAGCAGGAATAAACTCTCTTTCAATATAATAGCAGTCGCCAATACGGTTTAAAACATCATTTAAAATTTCGCTATTAGCATATCCTGGCTGAAGTTCAAATTTTCGAAACCACGAATTGGCAGTAGTATATTCTTTTTTGTTAAAATAAGCATAGCCTAAATTATAATGTGCTTTTGAATATTCATCTAAACTTACAGAACCTGTAGAATTAACAAACTCTTTAAACATTTCTATTGCTTGGTCTATGTTTCCAAGTCTATAATTTGCTTCGGCTTTCCAATAATGTGTTAATGAATTAATTGTTTTGTCATAAATTTTATAATCTAAAGATTTGTCAAACATATTTATAGCCTCATTGTATTTTAATTGGGTAAAATATTCCAAACCTCTGTAATAAGTCAATCTCTGATAAGCTGCATCGATTTTTGTGTTGCGGTTTTGCATTTTCTCTATAGTGGAAATAGAAGCTTGATAATTTTTCGTGCTTAAAAAAGCGTCAATTAAATAATCGTATGCCAAATCTGTGCGTGGTGAATTGGGATATTCTTTAATGTATAAAGTAAAAGCATTGATAGCCTCGTTAAAGGGAGATAGAGAAAGTTCAAAACTTAGTTGGGCAAAATTAAATAAAGCATCTTCTTTAATTTGTTGATTAAAATTATATTTTGAAGCCACCTCAAAAGAGCGTAAGGCATCAACTTTTTTATTTAAATTTAAATAGCAATCAGCCATATGATAAGCAGCATTTTGACTTAATGTATCTTTCATATTTGCAATTTTGCTAAAAGAATTGGCTGCTTTATCGTATTGCCTATTGTTGTAATATGCAAAACCTAATTCGTAATAATCATAATCGTTTGCAGAATTTGTTGATTTTACATAATTGTTCAGATATGGTATTGCATCTGAGTATTTTGCTTTTCTATAGTATGCTGAGCCTAAAAGTTTATTTATTTCTGCCGCTCTATTGCCTGATTCTTTTTCTAAAATTTTTGGAGCATATTCTATTAGTTCATCATATTTCTCTTGTAAAAAATAAATGTGAATAATGTAAAAAGGTGTAATTGAGGCAAATGAAGGACTGTTTTCTAATTCTAAAAATCCTAATAGTGCTGTTTGATATTGCTCGTTTATGTATTTTAAATGTGAATAAAAATATAATGACATTGGTCCATAAATATTATTGGCATCTTTAGATTCATAAAATGCTTTGGCGGCTCTATCGAAATCTTTTCTGGCAAAATGACTAAAGCCTAATTTGAAAAAATATTCTGATTGTTCATCAGAGCTTAGTAATAGCCTGTCTGTTTTTTCGTACCATTGTATTGAATTTTTATAATCTTTGTTTCTAAATTTAAAGTTTGCCATTTGAAAACTTGCATTGTTGTTGTTTCGGCTTTCAGGGTGGTCTTCAATAAAATTTGTTATCTGAAATTCAGCGTCATTATTAAATAAGTTCATGGACGAAATTGCAAAGTAAAAAGCTGCATCGTCTTTGTAAGCTGCATATTCCTGTCCTTGATGAAGCAATATTTCTGAAAATAATTTTTGTGCAGGTACATATAAGCCTTTCTCATAGAGATTAATAGCAGTTTTCCATTTGGTTTCCATTTCGTTGTATGCTTGTGTAGTTTGAGCTTTTACTGATATGCTCATTAGCATAATTATAATTATTGTTGAAATAAATTTAATTTTCATGTTTATATTTTTCAAAAAAATTATTAATATTCAAAACTATAAAACTTATTGCAAGTATATTTTGTAATTTAAAAAATTAATTAACATAATCTTGTTTATTACTATATAGGTATTGTTTTAATTTTAAATAATTAAAAATATAACTTTGTTGTTTATAATTAATAACTTTTTGTAATAAATTTTATTGCTTGAAATTATGGAAAACAATTCTACATATTTGATAGAGACTGAAAATTTGAATGTTTATCAAGAAGATAAAAAAGTTTTGGAAAATGTGAATATTAAGATTGAGCTTGGCGAGTTTGCTTATTTTATCGGAAAAGTAGGAAGCGGTAAATCTAGTTTGCTTAAAACTTTTTATTCTGAGCTTGAATTAAAAGAAGGCGGGGCAAAAGTAGTGGGTTACGATTTAAAAAAGATAAAGAACAAAAATATTCCTATGTTAAGACGAAAAATTGGAATGGTTTTTCAAGATTTTGAGTTAATGGCTGATAGAACTGTGTTTAAAAATTTGGAATTTGTCTTAAAAGCAACTAATTGGAAATCAAAAATAGATATTGAGACTAGAATAAATGAAGTGCTTGAAAGTGTTGGTATGTTAGATAAAAAATATGCAATGCCAACAAAACTTTCTGGTGGAGAAAAACAATCTGTAAGCATAGCCAGAGCTTTGTTAAATAATCCTCCAATAATTTTTGCAGACGAACCTACAGGTAATCTCGACCCAGAAAGTGCTAATTCTCTTATGGAAATTTTGCACCAACTTCCTAAGCAAGGAAAATCTGTTATTATGGTTACTCATAATCATGCTTTTTTGAAAAAATTTCCAGGCAGAGTGTTTCTGTTTGAAAATGAGGCTGTTATAGAGCAGTTTGAACAAGGAATTGATTTGTAAAATACAGTTTTATTAAGCAATACAATATTCCAATATAGTAATTCGTTTTCTCTAAAATTAAAAACTAAAAATTATGAAAAAATTTAAAATTTTTATTGCTCTATTGATTTTTATGTCTTTTGTTAGTTCGTGTGTAACTACACGAATTGCCACATTTGATAAAAATGAGAATATTGAGCTTTATACAAGTAAACTTCCAAGTCAAAATTATTCTGAAATTTGTTATATTCAAGCTGATGGAGGTACCTTTCATTCGCCTCAAAATCTTTTGAATGGATTGGTGAAAAAAGCGGTGCAAGTAAAGGCTGATGCTATAGTAAATATTAAATTTGATTTTCAGGGAATTTGGCCACTAGCGTCCGGAACTGCAATAAAATACATAAAATAAAGCATTATTGTTTTTAAAATTCTTTTTAATCTATTATTTTTTATAAGTTTGTTTCAAAAATAAAATATGAATTCTTTTGGTAGAATTTTTAGAATTAGTATTTACGGAGAATCTCACGGACAAGAGTTAGGAGTTTTGATAGACGGCGTTCCTGCTGGAATTTCTTTAAGTCAAAAAGATTTTGAACAAGCTATAGAAAGACGTAAATCTAAA
>Ga0172382_10002348_pt1 | contig 31990 bp, 35 predicted proteins | sample Leawel138RmetaG_FD_122245 | JGI IMG/M metagenome (GOLD analysis project Ga0172382, IMG submission 122245) | Leachate microbial communities from a municipal landfill in Southern Ontario, Canada - Leachate well 138R metaG | ecosystem: Engineered > Solid waste > Landfill > Unclassified | place...
CGCGAGGGCTGCTACGCCTGCCACAGCCAGATGATCCGCACCCTCGCCGACGAGATCGATCGCTACGGCCCCTATTCCGTCACCGGCGAGAGCGTCTGGGACCATCCGATGCTCTGGGGCTCCAAGCGCACCGGGCCCGACCTCGCGCGGCTGGGCGGGAAATATTCCGACGACTGGCATGTGCTGCACCTGCTGAACCCGCGCGACGTGGTGCCCGAATCGATCATGCCGGCCTATCCTTGGCTGATGGCGCCGCTCGATGCCGGGCAGATCGGGCCGCAGATGGCGGTGATGGCCACGCTCGGGGTGCCCTACAGCGACGAGATGATCGCCAATGCGGCCGGCGACGCCCTCGCGCAGGCCCGGCCCGACAGCGCCGGGGCCGACGGCTTCGCCGCCCGCTGGGGCGACCGCCCGGCCCTGCGCGCCTTCGACGGCGATGCCGGCTCGGTGACCGAGATGGATGCGCTGGTCGCCTATCTGCAATCGCTCGGCACCCTGACCGGGGTGGCCTGGGACGACCCGGCAGAGGAGGCGGGCGAATGACCGACCTGCACGGCTTTCTGGTGCTCATGGCCAAGACCTTCGGCCTGTTGTGGATGATGGGGTTCTTCCTCGTCGCCGCCTGGTATGCCTACCGCCCCGCCAACCGGCGCCGGCACGAGGCGGCCGGGCAGTCGATCCTCGATGCGCAACTTGAGGCGAAGGGCGGGAAATGAGCAGCGGACAGACCCAGGGGAACACCTCCGGCGACATCTCCATGACCACGGACGTCACCGACCCGCGCGAACTGGCCGGCGCCGATCCCCATACCGGCGAGCGCGCCGACGACCCGCTGCTCGAGCCGGGGCAGGAGATCGACCCGATCACCGGCCATGCCACCACCGGGCACGACTGGAACGGCATCAAGGAACTGAACACCCCGTTCCCGCGGATCGCGCTCTGGGCGCTGGTGATCTCGGTGGTCTATTCGGTCATCGCCTGGGTGCTGCTGCCGGCCTGGCCGCTGGGCAGCACCTATACCAAGGGCATCCTCGGCGTCGACCAGACCACCGATGCCGAGGCCGAACATGCCCGCCTTGTCGACCTGCGCGCCCACTGGCGCGAGAAATTCGCCTCGGAGGATTTCGCGGCGCTGGCCGACGATCCCGAGGTGATGGCGCTGGCAATGCCCGAGATGGAGCGGCTCTTTGCCGACAACTGCGCCGCCTGCCACGGCAGCGCGGGGCAGGGCCGCACCGGCCACGGCACCGGCGGCGCGGCCGGCGCGGGCTTCCCGGCCCTGAACGATGCCGACTGGCTGTGGTATCCCGAGCCCGAGGACATCGCCGACGTGATCCGGGCCGGCATCAACACCGACCATCCCGAGACCTATTTCGCGCAGATGCCGGCCTTCGGCCGCGACGGCATGCTCTCGCGCGAGGAGATCGACCTGCTGGTGCCCTATGTCGCCGGGCTGCATGACGGCAGCGCCGACCCGGACGGCGAGGCGGCCGCGATCTTCGCCGATACCTGCGCCTCGTGCCACGGCGACGGCGGCACCGGCGGCCTTGGCAGCGGCGCGCCGTCGCTGGCCGATGCAGGCTGGATCTACGGCGGCAGCCCGGCGGCGATCCGCGCCACGCTGATGAACGGGCGCGAGGGGGTCATGCCTGCCTGGGAGGACCGCCTCTCGCCCGAGGAGCGCCACATGCTCGCCCTCTATGTCGCCGGCCTGTCCGCCGGCGCGGAAGCGCAATGATCGCCGTCACCCAGAAGCGGCTCGCCATCGCGGCGGCGCTGGCGGTGGTGGCGGTCTTTGTCGGCGCCAATGCGCATCTGATCGCCATCGCCTTCAACTCCCATCCCGATTGCGCCACGCTGTCGCCCGAGCGGGCCCCCGCCCGGGACATGTGCTAGGAGGCCCGATGCTCGAACCCCTTCCCACGCTGGTCCCGCCGCGGCGGCGCGAAAACCGCCTCGCCCGCAACCTTCCCGCCGGAGCCGCGCTCGCGGCGCTTGCGGCCGGCTGGCGCGACTTCCGCCACCATCCGGCCGGAAGCCTCGCCTACGGGCTGGCGCTGTTCGTGATCTCGGTGGTGGTGATCTGGGCGCTGTGGCGGTTCCACCTGCTTTATCTGGTGCTGCCGGCGCTGGCGGGCTTCATGATCGTCGGGCCGTTCATGGCCATCGGCCTCTATCGCAAGAGCAGCGCCATCGCCCATGGGCAGGAGCTGGATCTCGAGGGGATGCGCCGCGCCCGCCGGTCCTCGGCCGCGCAGCTTGCCTATGCCGGGCTGCTGCTGTGCCTGCTGTTCATCTTCTGGCTGCGGGCGGCCGACCTGCTCTATGCGCTGTTCTTCGGCCTCATCCCGTTTCCGGGCTACGAGGAGGCGCTGGTCAACACCTTCACCACCGCGCGCGGCTGGGGGCTGCTGGTCTCGGGCGGATTCGTGGGGGCGCTGTTCGCGGCCTTCGCCTTCGCGGTCAGCCTCTATGCGATCCCGATGATCGAGTTCGAGGGCCGCGACGCCCTCACCGCCATGGGGACCAGCTTTGCCATGGTGGCGAAGAACCTGGTGCCGTCCTTCGCCTGGGGGGTGATCGTCACCGTCGGCATCGGCCTTTCGGTCGTCACCGGGCTTCTGGGCCTGATCATCGTCTTTCCGGTGCTCGGGCACGGCACCTGGCATCTCTACCGCGCCATGCGCGCCGGCGCGGAGGGCTGAGCGCGGGCCATGAGCCTCGCGCTGCTCATCCCGATCTCGATCCTGATGGGGCTGGTCGGCCTCGGCGCCTTCTTCTGGGCGATGCGCGGCGACCAGTTCGACGATCCCGAGGGCGCGGCATGGCGGGTGCTTGACCCGCGCGATCCGATGGAGGAGGACGGCCAGGGCCTGCGCCCCGCCCCCGACGAGGGCGCGGCGGACGGGTCCGAGACGCCCGAGAAGCCCGACAAGCCGGAGCCGGCCCCATGACCGCATTCCCCGCCGCCGCGCCCGCCCTCGCGCCCGAGGTGCTCGCGCGGCTGGTGCGCGAGCATTTCGGCCTGAGCGGCGACTGGCAGATGCTGCCCTCCGAACGCGACCTGAACGCGCGGCTGGTGACGGGGCGGGGCGCCTTCGTGGTCAAGCTCGCCAATCCGGCCGAGGACCGCGCCCTGCTGGCGATGCAGGAGGCCGCGCTCGCCCATCTGGCCGCGCAGGGGCTGGAGGGCATCCCGCGCCTCGTGCCGGCGCTGGACGGGCAGGGCCATGCCGAGGTCGGGACCGACGACGGCCCGGCGGTGCTGCGGCTGGTGAGCTGGATCGACGGCGTGCCGCTGGCAAGGGCCGGCCGCGACGAGGGGACGCTGCGCGCGCTGGGCGCCTTCATGGGCCGGCTGGCCCGCGCCATGCAGGGCTTCGGCCATCCGGCGGCGTTCCGCACGGGTTTCGCCTGGTCGCTCGATGACGTGGCCCGGCTTGCCCCGCAGGCCGCCGCGATCGCCGATCCGGCCCGCCGGGCGCTGGTGGAGGGGCTGTTCGCGGACCATGCCGCCCGGATCGCCCCGCGCCTGCCGGGGCTGCGGGCGCAGGTGCTGCATGGCGATGCCAACGACTGGAACGTGATCGTCGCCGCCGGGCAGCCGGGGCGGATCGCCGGGCTGATCGACTTTGGCGACATGTGCCACGGGCGGCTGGTGAACGAGCTGGCGATCACGCTCGCCTATGCGCTGCTCGACCAGCCCGATCTCTATGCCGCCACCCGCGCGGTGGTCGGGGGCTTCGCCTCCGAGATCCCGCTGACCGGGGCCGAGGCCGATCTGGTCTTTCCGCTGGCGCGGATGCGGCTTGCCGCGTCGGTCTGCATCTCCTCGCATCAGGCGCGGCTGCGCCCGGGCGAGGAGTATCTGCTGGTCTCGCAGGCGCCGGCCTTTGCGCTGCTCGAACGCCTCGCGCGGATCGACGCCGGGCTGATGACCGCATTGTGCCGCAAGGCCGCCGGGTTCGAGGCGGTGCCGGGCGCGGCCGCGCTGCGGACCGATCTCGCCACCCGCACGCTGCACCCGATCCTGCTGCCCGACCCGCGCCGCTGCCCGCGCATCGCCCTGCCGACCTCCGGCCAGCATCCCGACATGCCCGCCTTCTCGGACCGCGCCTTCGACCGCTGGTTCGCCGCGCAGCGCCCCGCGGATACGCCGGCCGACCTGCCGTTCCTCGGCCTCGGGCTCTATGGCGAGCGGCGCACGGTCTATACCGCCGCCCAGTTCGCCGACGCGGCAAGCGCGGAGCGCCGCACCCGGCACATGGGCGTCGACATCTTCGCCCCCGCCGGCACCGCGCTGCATGCGCCGCTGGCCGGGACGGTGGAGAGCGTCACCTGCAATGCCGACCCGCTCGACTACGGCCATACCCTGATCCTGCGCCACGAGGGGCCGGGGGGCCGGCCGTTCTTCACGCTCTGGGGCCATCTCGCGTGCACGCTGCCCGGGCTCGTGCGCGCGGGCGAGGCGGTGGCACCGGGCCGGCATGTCGCCGATATCGGCGACTGGCACGAGAACGGCGGCTGGGCGCCGCATCTGCATGTCCAGATCATCACCAGCCTGCTCGAGCAGCGCGGCAATTTCTTCGGGGTCGGCCATGACAGCCTCTGGCCGGTCTGGCAGGACATCTGCCCCGACCCGAACCTGATCCTGCGGCTCGAGCCCGAAAGCTTCGCCCTCGACCCCGAGCCGCCGGCCGCGCTGCGCGCCCGGCGCGCGCGCAGCCTGAACCCGGCGCTGTCGCTCTCCTACCGCGAGAAGCTGAAGATCGTCCGCGGCCGCGGCCCGTGGCTCATCGACCATACCGGCCGGCGCCTGCTCGATACCGTCAACAACATCGCCCATGTCGGCCATGCCCATCCGGCGGTGGTCGCGGCACAGGCGGCGCAGGCGGCCGAGCTCAACACCAACACCCGCTATCTGCATCCGCTGATGCCGGCGCTGGCCGAGCGCATCGCCGCGACCCTGCCGGGCGATCTGTCGGTGGTCACCTTCGTCAATTCCGGCACCGAGGCGAACGAACTCGCGCTGCGCATCGCCCGCACCGCGCTGGGCCGCAGGGATACCGTGGTGCTCGACTGGGCCTATCACGGCAATTCCGGCGCCACGGTCGAGATCAGCCCCTACAAGTTCAAACGCAAGGGCGGCTTTGCGCAGCCCGATTTCGTCCAGATCGCCCCGTTCCCCGATCCCTATCGCGGCGCGCATCGCGGCGCCGGCAGCGGCCCCGCCTATGCGGCCGGGGTGGATGCCTGCCTCGACGCGATCGCCGCCCGCACCGGCAGCGGCGCCGCGACCTTCATCGCCGAATCGCTTTCGGGGGTCGGCGGGCAGGTGGTGTTCCCGCCGGGCTATCTGGCCGGCGTCTACGAACGCATCCGCGCCCGGGGCGGCCTGTGCATCGCCGACGAGGTGCAATGCGGCTTCGGCCGGGTCGGCAGCCGTTTCTGGGGGTTCGAGCTTCAGGGTGTGATCCCCGATATCGTCGTGCTGGGCAAGCCGTTCGGCAACGGCCACCCGCTCGCCGCGGTGGTGACGACCCCGGAACTGGCCGCGCGCTTTGCCAACGGCATGGAATATTTCAATTCCTTCGGCGGCAACCCGGTGTCGATGGCGGTGGGCCATGCGGTCCTCGACGTGATCGAGGGCGAGGGGTTGCAGGCCAGGGCACAGGCGACCGGCGCCTTCCTGCTGGAGGGGTTCCGGGAGCTGGCCGCGCGCTATCCCGCCATCGGCGATGTGCGCGGCGCGGGGCTGTTCATCGGGGTGGAACTGGTGGCCGACCCCGACAGCCGCCGCCCCGATGCGCGGCTGGCCGGCGATCTGGTCGAGGGGCTGCTGCGGCGCGGCGTCCTTGCCGCGACCGACGGGCCCGACGACAACGTGCTGAAGGTGAAGCCGCCGCTGGCCTTCGGGCAGGACGAGGCCGCGATCCTGCTGGCCGAGACCGCGGCGGTTCTGGCCGGGCTCTGATTCAGCCGGCCGCCGGCGCCATCCCCGGCTTGCCGTCGAGGAACCCGTCCGCGAACGCATCCTCGGGCATGATCCGGCGCAATTCGTCGAGCAGCCCGGCACCGCCGTCCGCCAGCGCCCCGTCCCAGGCCCCGACCAGCGCCGCGAAGTCGCCCGGCTGCGGCGACAGGCGCAGCGCGCTCACCCCCGCCGCCTCCAGCGCCGCGATCTGGCGCGCGGCGGTCGTCACCGCAAAGCCCATGGTCTGCACCCCGTTCACGGTCAGGAAGCCGTCGCCTTCCAGCGTCTCCACCGCCCGGCCGTGCGGGTCCTCGCCACAGACGAACATGCAGGCATTCTTGGGCCGGTCGTGCAGCCGCGCGTGGTAGCAGCGGGCCGAAATCGCCAGCGGCGCCTTGCCGTGCCCCCAGACCTCGACCGCCACCCCGCGCTCCTGCCCGGCCCGCGCCAGCACCGCGACCGACGACAGCGGCAGTTCCGGCGGCAGGCATATCCGCGTGGCACCCTTGCGGGCCAGCCAGTCGAGGGTGCCCTCGTTATAGACATTGACCACCGGCGAAACCCAGAACGGATGCCCCGCGGGCAGGGATTCGAGCGCGGTCAGGTCGGCGATCTCGACCGGCAGGCCCATGTCGAACAGATCGCGGGTCATCTGCCGCTCCATTGGCAGCGTCACCAGCGCCAGCGACGAGATCGCCACCTCCTTGCCGGCCCCGAGCAACGCCTCGACCGCATCGGGGATCGCCGCCTGCCACAAAGGCAGCCGTTTCGAGCACACCCATTCGCCGATCACCACCCGCGCGGCGGGCGTGGCGGCCAGGTCGCGGTAGAAGCCGCGCACCACGTCCGTATCCCACAGGAAGGCATTCGGCCCGATGGTCAGGTCCATCGTCATCTCCAGATCTTGGCGTAGGAGCCGGTGGTCGATGCCTGCCCCTCGGTCAGCTTCGCCAGCGCGCCCACGGGCATTTCCGCCCCCCGGTCCGCCGCCTCGACGGCGGCGCGGAAGGTGCGCACCACCTGCGCCACATAGGCGCGCGAACGCTGCCGCCCCTCGATCTTGAGCGCCCGCACCCCGGCCTTCTGCAACATCGGGATCAGGAAGGTCGCGTCCAGACTGACGGGGTCCTCGAAGATATGCCCGGTCTGCCGTCCGCCCGCCCCGTCGGGCGAGGTGAACGCGCCCTTGCAGATGGTCGGATAGGGCGCCGGGCCGCCTGCCGGGGTGCGGTGGATCAGCACCCCGCCCAGCCGCGCATCCTGACCTTCGGGCGTGGTCTCATAGCTCACATGGCTGGCGGGTGAACAGACCCCGTTCATGTTCGGCGACAGGCCGGTGGTCCAGGAGGACAGCGAGCAGCGCCCCTCGGCCATCACGCAGAGGCCGCCGAAGACGAAGGCTTCGGTCTCGACCTCGATCTCGCGGTTGATCTCGTCGATCTCGGCCACCGTCAGCACACGCGGCAGCACCACCCGCCTCACCCCGAATTCGCGGGCATAGAAGTTGATCGCATCGGCATTCGACGCCGCCGCCTGCACCGACAGATGCCGCCGCAACTGTGGCTGCGCGCGTTTCGCGTAGTCGAGCAGCCCCATGTCGGCGAGGATCACCGCATCGGCCCCGGCCGCCGCCGCATCGTCCACGGCCCGGTGCCAGAGGTCGGCATCGCCCGCGCGCGGAAAGGTGTTGATCGCCACCAGCACCTTCGCGCCGCGCGCATGGGCATGGGCCACGCCCGCGGCCATCTCCTCGCGCGAGAAGTTCAGCCCCGGAAAGTTGCGGGCGTTGGTCTCGTCGGCGAAGCCGCAATAGACCGCATGGGCCCCGGCCTCGACCGCGGTGCGCAGGGCGGCGGGGGTGCCGGCCGGGCAGACCAGTTCCATCATGGCAGCGCCTCCGTCCGGGTCAGGCTCAGCCCCAGACGCGGGCCGATGGCGCCGGCAAGCCGTCGCACCGCGCCCTCGGGGGCCCGCGCCAGTGCCGCAAGCTCGGCCGCGAGGTCGATCTCGGCATCGTCGAGCGCGTTGCGCAGGGCCAGCACCGCCGAAGTATCGCCCGAGATCGACAGCTCGCCCGAGAAGAACAGCGCATCGCCATCGCTCTCGCCATGCAGCATCGCGAGGAAGGCCGGCAGGCTGCCGCGGATCTGCGCGTCCGATTCGGGGGTCCGGTGGCGCGGGAACAGCCGCAGCGACAGCGGCTCGGCCTGCAGCAGGATCAGCGCCGGCAGGTCCCCGGCCTCGAGCAGCAGCCGCTTGCCGGCCTCGGGCCCCAGCCGGGCGAGCATCCCCGGATGCCGCGCCGCCATCACCCGCCCGAGCCGGGTGAGGACGACCGAGCCGAGCGCCAGCGCCGGAGCCGGCGGCGGCAGCCGCAGGAGCGCGCGGGCGAGGGGGGAGCGAGGGGTCATGGCGCATCTCCTGAAGGGCACCCGCCCCGATTGGTCGCAGCCCCGGGGCATGGGCAGGATTGCCCGATTGATATATGTCAGCGCCGACCCCCGGCAACCGTGCAAACCGGGGGTGCGACAAGGAGCCCCGATGCGCGACCTGCCCCCCTTTCCCGATCTGCGCGCCTTCCTCGCCTGGGCCGAGGGGTCGGGCGACGTGCTGCGCATCACCGACCGGGTGGCGCTGCGCCATGAAATGACCGCGCTGCAACTGGCCGCGCTGCGCCGCGGCGGCCCGGTGCTGCGCTTTTCGCAGGCGGTCGGGGATGACGGCCGCGTTGCCGGGATGCCGGTCGTCGCCAACCTGTTCGGCACCCGGGCGCGGGTGGCGGCCGGGCTCGGGGTCGGCGAGGCGGGAATCGCCGAGCTGGGCGAATTCCTCGCCGCGCTGCGCTCTCCGGCCCCGGTGCGGGGGCTGCGCGACGCTTTGTCGCGCTGGCCGATCCTGCGCGCGGCGCTGCGGACCCGGGCCGCCGTCACCCGCCGGCCGCCGGTGCAGGAGGAGCGGCTGCCCGACCTGACCGCGCTGCCGGTCCAGACCCCGTGGCCCGGGGATGCCGGCCCGCTCGTCACCTGGGGCGCGGTCATCACCCGCCCGCCGGATGCGGCGCAGGACGATCTGGCCGATTACAACCTCGGCATCTACCGCGCGCAGGTGCTGGGCCCCGACCGGCTGATCCTGCGCTGGCTGGCGCATCGCGGCGGTGCCGCCCATCACCGCGCCTGGGAACGGCGGGGCGAGCCGATGCCGGTCGCCGTCGCGCTGGGCGCCGACCCGGCGCTGCTGCTGTCGGCCGCGCTGCCCCTGCCCGAGGGCATGTCGGAGTTCACCTTCTCCGGGGTGCTGCGCGGCGCCCGCAGCGAAGTGGCGCCGGCGGTGGAGGTTCCGCTCATGATCCCGGCCCGCGCCGAGACCGTCATCGAGGGCTGGGTCCACCCCGGCGAGACCGCGCCCGAGGGCCCGTTCGGCGACCATACCGGCTATTACAACGCGGTCGAGCCGTTCCCGGTGATGCGGGTCTCCACCATCACCGCCCGGCGCGATCCGCTGTATCTGACCACCGCCACCGGCCGGCCGCCGGACGAGCCCTCGGTGATCGGCGAGGTGTTCAACGACCTGACCCTGCCGCTGATCCGCGCCCAGATCCCCGAAGTGCGCGACTTCTGGCTGCCGCCCGCCGCCTGTTCCTACCGCATGGCGGTGGTGCAGATCTCCAAACGCTATGCCGGGCAGGCGCGGCGGGTGATGATGGCGCTCTGGGGGATGCTGCCGCAGTTCAGCTATACCAAGATGATCGTGGTCGTGGACGACGACATCGACGCGCGCAATTGGGACGATGTGCTCTGGGCGCTGAGCACCCGCTACGACCCGGGCCGCGACACCATGCTCCTGACGGATACGCCGATGGACTATCTCGACTTCGCCTCGCCGGTCGAGGGGCTGGCCGGCAAGATCGGCCTCGATGCGACCACCAAGATCGGCACCGAGACCGCGCGCGACTGGGGCCGGGTCATGGAACTCGACCCCGCGCATCTGGCCCGCGCCGAGGCGCTGCTCGCGGGGCTGGCGTGACCGCGGCGGTGGTGCTGGGCGTCACCGGCGCCTCGGGGGCGGCGCTGGCGCTCGATTGCGCCCGCGCGCTGGGCCGCCTCGGCGCGCCGGTCGAGCTGGTCCTGTCCCTCGCCGCCGAACGGACCCTGGCCGAGGAGGTCGGCCCCGGCGCGGTGGATGAACTCGTCGCCATGGCGACCCGCCGGCATCCGGTCGCCGACATGGGCGCGTGCATCGCCTCGGGCTCGTATCCGGTGGCGGGGATGATCGTGGCGCCCTGCTCGATGCGCTCGCTCGCCGCCATCGCCGCGGGGCTGGACGACAACCTCGTGACCCGCGCCGCCGGGGTGCAGCTCAAGGAGCGCCGCCCGCTGGTCCTGCTCGCGCGCGAGGCGCCGCTCACGCTGGCGCATCTGCGCAACATGGCGGCGGTGACCGAGATGGGCGCCGTGGTCCTGCCGCCGGTGCCGGCCTTCTACCTGCGCCCGCGCTCGGTGGCCGAGATCACCGCCCAGATCGCCGCCCGCGCGGTGGACCTGCTGCGCCTCGGCCCGCCGCTCGCGCGGGCCTGGACGCCCGACTGAAAGGAGAGTGCGATGCAAGACCCGACCGCCCCGCAGGAGACCGGGGCCCTCATCGACCATATCCTCCTGCGCTACCACGACACCCATCGCGAGGAACTCGCCTGGCTGGTGTCGCTGGCCCGCAGGATCGAGACCGTGCATGCGGATCACCCGGCGGTGCCGCGCGGCCTCGGCGACCTGCTCGCGGCGCTGCACGAGGACATGGAGGAGGAGATGCAGCGCGAGGAGGACGAGATCTTCCCGCTGATGCGCGAGCCCGGCGCCCGGCTGCCCGGGGCGGTGCTGGCACGGATGCGCGCCGACCACCGCCGCCACGACGAGAGCCTTGCCCGTGTGGCCGGCCTGACCGGCGGGCTGGCCCTGCCCGGGGATGCCTGCCGCTCGTGGAGCGCGCTCTACGCGGCGCTGGCGGCATTCGGGGACGACCTGCGCGCCCATCTCGCGCTCGAGGACGAGGTGCTGCTGCCGCGCTTTGCGGCCTGAGGCTCAGGGTGCGCGCAGCCGGTCGCGCAGCGCGAACAGCGTGTCGCGCAGCGCCGCCATCCCGGCCGCATCCATCCCGGTGCGGGCCACGAAACATTCCGGCACCTGCGCCGCCCGCTGCCCCAGCGCCCGCCCGGACTCGGTCAGGGTCACGATCACCCGCCGCTCGTCGAGCGGGCTGCGGCTGCGGTCGAGCCAGCCGGCCGCCTCCATCCGCTTCAGCAGCGGGGTGAGGGTGCTGCCGTCGAGATGCAGCTCGGCCCCGATCTCGCCCACGGTGCGGCGGTCGCGGTCGTGCAGGGCCGAGAGCACCAGATATTGCGGATAGGTCAGCCCCAGCGGCTGCAACAGCGGCTGGTAGGCCGCCTGCATGGCATGGCTCGTGGAGTAGAGCGCGAAACAGAGCATGTCGGCGGGCGCAAGCATGGGGCCGTGGTAATTTGTGCACGATCATTTTGCAAGCGGTTGAACCCCGGCGGCAACAGGGATACCCTGCACGCGAACCAATCGTGCACGAAAGGAATCGCCATGTCCGTCGATGTGAAATACCGCACCGAGGCCACCGCCACCGGCGGCGGCCGCAACGGCCTCGTCAGCCTCGCCTCGGGGCAGATCACCATCACCATGGTCAGCCCGAAGGAACTGGGCGGCTCGGGCAAGGGCCACAACCCCGAGGAGCTGTTCGCGCTCGGCTATGCGGCCTGCTATCTTGGCGCGATGCGCCACGCCGCCGCGGCCGAGAAGCTGGGCGAGGTCCCCGAGGATGCCACCGTGACCGCCGAGGTCGGCATCGGCCCGCGCAGCGACGGTGGCTTCGGCATCGCGGTGAAGCTCACCGTCTCGCTGCCGGGGGTCGAGCGGGCGGCGGCCGAAAAGATCATCGAGCGCGGCCATTTCACCTGCCCCTATTCCCATGCGACCAGGGGCAACATCACCGTCGAGACCGTGCTGGCCTGACCGCCCGCGAAGGTTCCGCCCCCCGGCCTTTCGCGCCGGGGGCCGGGGGGCCGGGGAGCAGGCGGCCCCGGGCGTTGATCCCGAAGGATGGCGCGTGTAGAGCGGGCGCGCGCAGCGGGGGATCCAAGTGGCCAATCATCTGCATCGGGGCGATCTCCCGCCGGGGCTGGACCTCGGCCCGGTCGTCGCCGTCGATTGCGAGACCATGGGGCTGAACCCGCATCGCGACCGGCTGTGCCTCGTGCAGCTCTCGGCCGGCGACGGCGAGGCGCATCTGGTGCAGATCGCCCCCGGTCAGGATGCGGCGCCGAACCTGTGCCGGCTGCTGGCCGATCCGGCGGTCACCAAGCTCTTTCATTACGGCCGCTTCGACATCGCCGTGCTCTACCATACCTTCGGCGTGCTCACGGCGCCGGTCTGGTGCACCAAGATCGCGGCCAAGCTGGTGCGGACCTTCACCGACCGGCACGGGCTGAAGCAGTTGCTGTGGGAACTGCTCGGCATCGACATCTCCAAGCAGCAGCAGCAGAGCGACTGGGGCGTGGCCGCCCTGAGTCCGGCGCAGATCGAATATGCCGCCTCGGACGTGCTGCACCTGCATCCGCTGAAGGCGGCGCTCGAGGAACTGCTGGTCCGCGAGGGGCGGGCCGACATCGCCCGCGCCTGTTTCGACTTCCTGCCGATGCGCGCCCGGCTCGACCTGCTTGGCTGGGACGACGTGGAGATATTCCATCACTGACATGGCCGATTCCGCCCGCCATATCGCCACCGGCGCCCGGGTCCTGCACGAGGAGGCGGCGGCGCTGGCCGCCCTTGCCGGCAGTATCGGCGCCGATTTCGCCCGCGCGGTCGAGACCGTCCTTGCGGCGCGGGGACGGGTGATCGTCTCGGGGATGGGCAAGTCGGGCCATGTCGCGCGCAAGATCGCCGCGACCTTCGCCTCGACCGGGACGCCCGCGCATTTCGTCCATCCCGCCGAGGCCAGCCATGGCGATCTGGGGATGATGATCCGCGGCGACGTGGTGCTGGTGCTGTCCAATTCGGGCGAGACCCCCGAGCTTGCCGATCTGGTCGCCCATACCCGGCGCTTCTCGATCCCGCTCATCGCCATGGCCGCGCGCGCCGACTCGACGCTGATGCGGGCCGCCGACGTGCGGCTGCTGCTGCCGCAGGTCCCCGAAGCCTGCGGGGTGGGGATCGTGCCCACCACCTCGACCACGATGATGCTGGGGCTCGGCGATGCGCTGGCCATCGCGCTGATGGAGAGCCGCGAGTTCACGCCCGAGCATTTCCGCCTGTTCCATCCCGGCGGCCGGCTCGGGGCAAGGCTGTCGCATGTGCGCGACCTGATGCACGGCCGGGACAGCCTGCCGCTGGTGGCGCCCGGGGCCGCGATGGGCGAGGTGCTGCTGGCCATCACCCGCGAGGGGTTCGGCGTCGCCGGCGTGGTCGAGGGCGGGGCGCTGGTGGGCGTGATCACCGACGGCGACCTGCGGCGCAACATGGACGGGCTTCTGTCCCGCACCGCGGGCGAGGTGATGACCCGCCACCCCCGCACCATCGGCCCCGACGCGCTGGCCGAGGAGGCGGTGGCGCAGATGAACGCGCTCAAGATCACCTGCCTGTTCGTCACCGGCGAGGACGGCGCGATCCTCGGTCTCATCCATATTCACGACTGCCTGCGCGCCGGGGTGAGCTGAATGCAGGGCGACCGCTATTCGCGGGTCGTCGGCTGGCTGAAGATCCTGCTGCCGCTGGTGGCGCTGGCGCTGCTGGCGACCCTGTTCCTGTTCGCCCGCGCCCCCGCGCCCGAGGGCGAGATCCCGCTCGCGGTGATCGAGGACATCGCCCGCGATCCCCGGATCGGCGCCCCGGCCTTTTCCGGGGTGACCGACAGCGGTGCCGCGGTCACGCTCGGGGCGCGGGCGGTGCGGGCGCTGGCCGATGCGCCCGGGGTGCTGGTGGTGGACGGGCTGCGGATCGAGGTCACCGCCCCCTCGGGCGAGGAAGTGGTGGTGACCGCGCAGGAGGGACGGGTCGATTCCGGCACCCGGCGCGCGGCACTGGCGGGGCTGGCGCGGATCGAGTCCTCCTCGGGCTACCGGCTCGAGGCCACCGGGCTCGAGGTCGATCTGGGCGCGGGCAGCCTGCGCACCCTCGGGCCGCTGGCGGCGCAGGCGCCGTTCGGCACTTTCGAGGCCGGCGGGCTCGAGGTCACGGAAGGCGGCGCGCATCTGGTTTTCAACGGCGGGGTGCGCCTGCTATACCGGCCGCCAGCCGAAGGAGCGCGCCCGTGAGACCTGCATCCCTGTCCCGCCTCGCCCCCGTTCTTGCCGTCCTGCTGCTGCCGCATCTGGCCGCCGCGCAGGCCGGGCTGACGCTCGGCGGGCTCAGCGCCGATCCCGGGGCGCCGGTCGAGGTGACGGCCGATTCGCTTTCCGTCGACCAGGCCGCGCGCAGCGCGGTCTTTGCCGGCAACGTGGTGATCGCCCAGGGCGAGATGCGCATCGCCGCCGGGCAGGCCGAGGTCGTCTACCGCGAGGACGGCAGCGAGATCGCGCGGCTGCTGCTCTCGGGCGGGGTGACCTTCGTCACCGCGAGCGAGGAGGCCGAGGCGCAATCGGCGGAATACGACCTCGAGTCGGGGCTGCTGGTGCTCTCGGGCGAGGTGCTGCTGTCGCAGGGCGCCAACGCGCTCGCGGCCGAGCGCATGAGCATCGACCTGCGCGACGGCACCGCGCGGATGGAGGGGCGGGTGCGCACCGTCTTCGGGCAGGGCGGATGAGCGGGCCGGATGCGGCCGGGGGAGCAACGGGGGGCGCGACCGTGGGCGCGACCGGCCTGCGCGTCACCGGGCTGCGCAAGAGCTACCGCCGCCGCCCGGTGATCCGCGACGTGACCATGACCCTCGGCCGCGGCGAGGTGGTGGCGCTGCTGGGCCCGAACGGTTCGGGCAAGACCACCTGCTTCTATGCGATCGCCGGGCTGGTGCAGGCCGACGGCGGGCAGGTGGTGATCGACGGCCGCGACGTCACCGGCCTGCCGATGTATCGCCGGGCGCGGCTCGGCCTCGGCTATCTGCCGCAGGAGATGTCGATCTTCCGCGGCCTCTCGGTCGAGGACAACATCCTCGCGATCCTCGAGATCGCCGAGCCCGACCGCAGCCTGCGGCGCGAGCGGCTCGAGGAGCTGCTGTCGGATTTCTCGATCACCCATCTGCGCCGGACCAGCGGCCTTGCCCTCTCCGGGGGCGAGCGGCGCCGGGCCGAGATCGCGCGCTGCCTGGCCGCCGGGCCGAAATACGTCCTGCTGGACGAACCCTTCGCCGGCGTCGATCCGATCGCGGTCGGCGAGATCCGCACCCTGGTCGCGCATCTGAAGGACCGCGGCATCGGGGTGCTGATCACCGACCACAACGTGCGCGAGACGCTGGGCATCGTCGACCGGGCCTATATCCTCCATGACGGCCAGGTGCTGATGTCCGGCAGCGCCGCCGAGGTGGTGGCCGACGAGAACGTGCGCCGGGTCTATCTGGGACAGTCGTTCCGGGTGGAGTGAGGGGCCCCGCGTCCCGTCACCCGCGAGGCGGCACACAATGACGGGGCGCAATGGCGGGGCGCGCGATGGCCCCGGAACCTCGCCGCCGGCACCAAGCTCATTGACGGACCGGCCCCTCTCTGCCCACATGAAGGGGATGGACAGACACGCATTCCACCCCCGGGCAACCGGGTCCGGCCCGCCCGCATCCTGCGGCCCGGGGCGGGGTTGCGGGCCTGCTCCATCCCCCCATCAGGCCGCACCGCCGTATGCCCCGGGCTCTGCCCAGGGCCCTGCATCGGGCGGCCTGTGCAGAAAACGCAGGAGGAACAATGCGGTATCAGATCAGTGGCAAGCAGATCGACATCGGCGATGCGCTCACGTCCCATGTCAAGGACGCCATCGCGGAGGTGACCGGCAAATATGCCGGCCGTCCCACCGATGCCACCGTGATCTTCTCGCGCTCGGCGCATGAGTTCGCGAGCGAGATCACCGTGCATCTGTCGAGCGGCCTGACCGCGCAGGCGCGCGGCGTGGCCACCGAGATCTATGCCGCCTTCGATGCCGGGGTGGAGAAGATGGACAAGCAGCTGCGCCGCCACAAGCGGCGGCTGAAGGACCATTACCGCCTGCGCACGCAGCCGGTTGAAGTGATGGCCGCCGCCCAGTATATCGTCGCCGCCACAGAGGAATCGGACGAGGATGCGGATTCCCCGCAGCCTCCAGCCATCATCGCCGAGATGGAGACGCAGATCCCCACGGTCTCGGTCGGTGACGCGGTCATGCAGATGGAACTGGCCAATGCCCCCCTTCTCATGTTCCGCAATGAAAAGAACGGCGCAATCAATGTCGTGTATCAGCGTGAAGATGGCAATATCGGCTGGATCGACCCGCAGGAGCGGGGCTGAGGCAACCGCGGTCCCGGGGGTGTCCGCATGAGACTCGCGGACATCCTCCCGGTCGACGGGGTGCGGGTCCTGTCGGCCGCCGGCAGCAAGAAACGGCTGTTCCAGGAACTGGCCGACATGGCCGCGGCCTGCTGCGGCCTTGATGCTGCCGCCACCGCCGAGGCCCTGCTCGAGCGCGAGGGGCTCGGCCCCACCGGGGTCGGCAACGGGGTAGCGCTGCCGCATGCGCGGGTGGCCGGCGCGGGCGAGGTGCGCGGATTCTTCGTGCGCCTCGAGCGGCCGCTCGATTTCGATGCGGTGGACCGGCAGCCGGTCGATCTGGTGTTCTGCCTCCTCGCCCCGCCCGGGGCGGGGGTGGACCATCTCAAGGCGCTGGCGCTGGTCTCGCGCACCCTGCGCGATCCGGCGATCTGCACCAAGCTGCGCGCCAATGCCGATCCGGCCAAGCTGCATGCGATCCTGACCGAGGCCCAGATCGGGGCCCAGATCGGGGCGCAGCCGGGCGCCTGAGCGCGGCGTTCACGGCGCCCAGGGCCCGAAGCCGAAGGTCATGTAGTCGCGCGCATAGGCATCGCGGGCCAGCGATTCGAGCGCGGGGTCGTGGATCCGGGCAAGGGTGGCGGCATGGGGATCGGTCGCCGCCGCCGGCAGCGGCAGCGCCGGCGCGCCCAGCGCGGCGGCCAGCGCCGGCAGCGCCTGCGCCATCTCGGCCTCGCGCAGGATATGGTCGGGCAGCGCGAATCCCGCCATCCCCTGCACCACCGCGCTCTGGCTGGCCCAGGCGGGATCGACCCGCACCCCGGTCTGGGCCGAGAGATTGGCCTTCAGGAACCCCAGGAACCCCGCCAGCGCCGCGCGCCGGTCGGCATCGGGCCAGTCCGCGGGCACCGGCCCGTCCGGGATCGGCAGGCCGTGCTGGGTGCGCAGGGTCTCGCGCAGGGCGGCAAAGGTGCCGGGGCCGGTGGCGAGGATGCGGTCGCAGAAGGTCGCATGCGCCCGGGCGAGCGGGTGACGGATCACGGTAAAGCTGCGATGCCCGGCGCCGTCGCGGTGGCGGTTCTTCCACTGGCGCAGGGTCTTGTGGGTAAAGCCGCCCTGCACCGGCGCCCCGTCGAGCGCGGCCAGCCATGCCGTCACCGCCGCCTCGGGCCCGCCCTTCACCGGCAGGTAGAGCAGCGGGCTGGTCGCCGCGGCGACAAAGCCGGGCACGGCGGGGCCGCGCCGCGGCTCGAAATTCGGGGTGCGCGACAGGTTGAAACGGTCGAGCCGCGCCAGCGCCGCCGCCATCGCCTCGGGATTGGCGACCTTCTCCTCGGGCGGCGCCGGGTTCTGCTTCTTCAGCTTGCGGTCGAGGGCCTCGAGCCGCCCCTCGATCCCGAGGAACGCCGCAAGGCCGTTCATCACCTCGAGATCCTGGATATCGTCGTAATCGACATGGAACGCGGTCTGGCCGCTGACCTGGAGCGCGCGCAGGAGCCGGAGCTGGAAGCCCTGCAACTCCTCGAGATGGGCCTCGAAGCCGGCGGCGTCGAATTCCACCACCTCGCTTTTCGCATGCCGGGCATTGGTGAGCTTCCACTGCCCGGTCGCGGCGGCGATCAGGCGGCTGAGATAGCTGTCGAGCGGGTTGCGGGTCAGGATGATCTTGGCGCAGCGCGGATCGGGCAGCACGAGGTCGAGCGCGCGCGGGTCGTGGTCGTGGAAGAACCGGAACCCGCCCAGCACCCCCGGCTGGCCCCGGATCGCCGCCAGCAGCCGCGCCGGATCGGCCTCGCGCTCGGCGAGCGTGATGCCGAGCAGGTCGTCGCGGGACGGATAGCCGATGAAGCGGGGATTGAACGCCTCGCCATGGCAGGCGACCCCGGGCAGGGCGTTGAGATTGGCCTCGAGGAAATTCGAGCCGGTCCGCATCTCGGCAAGCAGGACGAAGGAATCGAACCGGGGGGGCATGGCTATTTCACCAGATAGGGTTTGCGACGGGGCGGCTCCTGCGCCGGGGCGGGCTCGCCCACCGGGAAATCGCCGGTGAGGGTCGGGTGCATCCCCTGGTTCTTGAGGTTCTGCAGGAAGCGGCCGAAGCCCGCGAGATCGACCATGCGCGGCGCCTCGCCCAGCCGGGGCAGGGCGCGCGGGGCGATCCCGGCAAGGATCGCCTGCAGGTGCTCCATCGGGTTGGCGACGAATTCGGCAAGGGTCCAGACCCGGACCTGCGCCCGGGCCCATTTCGCGCGCAGTTCCCCCAGATGCGCGGTCTCGATGCGCTGGAGCCGCGCCGCCTCGGCCCGCAGCTCGGCGAAATTGCGGTTCGACCGGAACAGCGGGATCGCCCAGGCGCCGGAGATGACGCTCACCTGCGCATTGGCGTCGCGGGCGATCGGCGCCGAGGCGGCCTGGTTGTCGCGCGGCCCGAACTGGAAGCACTGGCGTTCGCCGCGGGTGTTCCAGATCAGGTTGCGCAGGAACATCTCGGGGTGGTGGTCGCGGATCGCGGCCCGGTCCGAGAGCGCGCCGGTGAACGTGGGCTGCCGGCCCTCGAACTCGACCCGGTCGGGGGCGAAGAGATGCCCGTGCACCCGCAGCCCGGTGGTGCGCGCCAGCCAGGTCTCGAAATCCGGGAACAGGTCGGCAAAGCCCTCGAACACCGACCACGGCGCGGCGGTGATGCCGTTCTCCCAGCCGTCATGGGGAAAGCGGCTCTGCATCCACAGGCCGGGGCGCCCCTTGGTGCGCAGCTCGACCGCCGAGGCGAAGATGCGGTCGATGCGGCCGGGGTTGGGCTCGGCGCGCAGGCGCTCGGCATTGCCGGGGTTGAGGAACACGCGATAGAGCTTGCCGGCCTGCGGCCAGATCTTGCGGGCCACGAAACAGTCCGAGCGGCGGAGCAGTTGCAGGTGGTCGTCGTAGAACACATGCGGCTTGCCCTGGAAGTCGAATTTCGACAGCGTGAGCGAGCGGCTCTCGATCCTTGGCGACCAGAGCCGGGCGAGGCTCTGGAAATAGCTCTCGTCCGGGATCCAGACCCGGCGGAAATAGCGGTCGTATTCCGCGCGCCGCGGATCCTCGAGGATCGCCGACAGGGTGCGCCGGGTGAGGCACCACCACTGGCTGCCCATATGGGGGACCAGCCCCTCGGGGATGCGGCGCCTGAACCGCAGCCAGCGCTGGAGCTTCACATAATCGTCGAACAGCCGCCGGTGCCGCCGCCACGAGAACGGGAAGCGCAGGGTGAAGCGTTCCTCCGAGAGCCCGCCCACCGTCCAGGGCACATCCGCCGTGGTCGCGCTTTCGATGAAGTCGGTGTCGGGATGGGCGTCGAGATAGGCTTGCAGTTCCGCAATCGGGCGCAGCGGCAGGCAGGCGCCCGACATCAGGTAGACATGGCGCAGTTCGGGAAACTCGCGCAGCAGCATCTCGCTGGCGGTCTGGGTCGCGGCGACGATGCCCCAGCTCCCCCATTCGCAGCGGAAGCGCGGCGAGAAGCGCACCGTGTCGAAATCCACCAGCGCGGCGCGCAGCGCGTCGTAATGGCGGCCCGCCACCTTGCGGTCGACATGCACCACCACCGGGCAGCCGGCGGCGACCAGATGGCGGATCACCTGCTCGGCCCGGTCGAAGGCGGTATGCACCAGCATGACCACGCCGAGGCTCATGCCCAGTTGCCCTTGGACATGAGGCCCAGAATCTCGAGCTGGCGCCAGTTGATGTATTTCTCGCTCCACTTGCACCACAGGTCGGTGCCGCCGGCGCTGCCTTCGGCATAGGCGCGATACTCGCGGCTCGCGGCATAATGCTGGCGGCGGGACAGCTCCTCCTCGGTCTTGGCGACCATGGTCGAGAGGAATTTCGTGTGCAGCAGCAGGCCCGAGGTCTTTTCCCCGCCCCATTCGTCATGGACCGCGTTCAGCCCGCGCGGCAGCAGCGTGTGGGTGGAGCTGACATAGGCATAGGAGCGGTGCCATTTCACCAGCGGGATCTTGTTGAGCGCCGGCGCCCGCGCGGGCGCATCCGCGAAGAAGGCCCGCATCCTGGGCCCGCCCTGGATCCAGAGATTGCCGTAGCGCGGATTGCGGCGGATCGTGTAGTTGCCGGCATCGAACCAGTTCGCGACCTCGAGCGGGTCCTGCCCGCGCGCGCAGGTCGCGGCCTCGATCGGGCCCTTGGGATACATGTCGAGCAGCATCGCCGAGAAGCTGTGGATCGAGGAGGCATCGAGCCAGTCGGTCAGCGCATGCAGCGGCCGCGTGTCGCAGAACGGGTAGATCAGCAGCTCGTCGGGATCGACGGTCAGGCACCAGTGGCCGTGGCCGTGGCGCCGCTGGAGCGCGTTCAGCCAGTCGACCCCGAACCGCGCGCGCTTGTAGCCGGCTTCGGTGGTCCAGAGCGAGACATCGGGCTGCTGCACGAGATATTCGCGCCCGCCGTCATCCGAGCCGTTGTCGACCATGAGGAAATGATCGACGCCCATGCCGCGGTAATAGTCGAGGAACCACGGCAGGCGCGCATTCTCGTTGCGGAAGGTCGAGAACACGAGGAGGTCGCGGCGCCGGATCGCCGCGCTGCGGTCGCGCACCGGCGTCAGCTCGCGCGACTTGCGCGCCGCCCGGATCAGCCAGCGCTGGCGTTGCAGTCGCAGCCGGTATCTCTGCCAGGCACCCACCCGCCACCTCGCCTTCAGATCAGGCCGGAAAGGGCGGCGAAATGCGCCTCCCATGTCGGCAGCGGCAGGGGGGGCCTGCGCGTCCCGTCCCGTGCCAGCGACCGGACCGTTTTGGCCCAGAGATAGCGGTCGTCCGGGGCGGCGTAAACCGGATAGTCGCCGAGCATCTCGCGCCAAACGGGCAGATCGGCGCAGACCAGCGGCACCCCGCGCCCCGCCGCCTCGAGCGAGGGGAGGCCGTAGCCCTCGGCCTGCGAGGGATTGAGCATCGCCCGCGCCCCCGCGACCAGCGCCGCGACCGCGCCATCGGAGAGGCCGGCCAGTTCCCGGACCTGCGGCGGCTGCGCGTCGAGCCGGGCGAGCACCGCATCGTTCTGCCAGCCGCGGCTGCCGAGGACGTAGAGGAGCGGGGCCTCCGCGCCCAGCTCCGCCCAGATGTCGAGCAGGAGCGCGTGGTTCTTGCGCGGCTCGATGGTGTTGAGGGTGACGAACCACGGCCGGTCCGGCAGGCCGCCGGGCACCGCGCCGGGATCGGGCGCGGCAAGGGTGACGCCGGGCCGGGCGACGGTGACCGGCGGGGTGCCGGCGCCCAGATGGCGGCGGATATCGGCGGCGGTGCTGGCCGAGGTGGCAAGGATCAGGTCCGCCCCCGCCGCCAGCCGCAGCCGGGCCGCGAAGGGTTCGACCGTGCCAGGGCGCTGCCAGTGCGGAAAGTCGAGCGGGATCGTGTCATGCACCATCACCGCGATGCGGGCGCCGGGCAGGCGGCGCAATGCGGCGAGGGTTTCGCCGTGCAGCGTGGTCTGGCCCACGTTCACATAGAGGACCGGCGCCGGCAGCCGCCGCCGCAGCATCAGCCCGAGCCAGCGATGCGGCGCCCGGGCGATGGCATGGCGGCGCAGGAGCCCCTCGACCGGGGCGCGGTCGGGATCGTCGCGGCGCGCCATGCGGTCATAGCGGCGCGGCGCGGCCCATGTCCGGCCGGCGATGGCATCCAGGAACGCGCGCACCCCGGCCCGGTCGAGCAGCAGGTAGCCGGGCCGGGTGCGCACCAGCGCGAACAGCGGCACCGCGGTGTCGGCCGCCAGCCCTTCGGCCCAGGCGCGCTCCACCCGGTCCACGCCGGTAAGCACCCGCGCCGCCCGTCCGGCGAGGCGGGTAAGGTCGAGAAGCCGGGCCGCAGGCGGCGACATGGCCGCGCCCGTTATTGCGCGGCGGCGCGAAAGCCGTTCAGCCCGTCGAGGAAATGCGCGAATTCGTCGCGCAGGTCCGGCCGCGCCAGCGCGAAGGCGACGGTGGCCTGCAGGAACCCGGCCTTGGAGCCGCAGTCGAACCGTTCGCCGGTGAAGCGGTAGCCGTGGACCGGGCGCCCGGCCTCGATCTCGAGGGCGATGGCGTCGGTGAGCTGCAGCTCGTCCCCGGCCGAGGGCCGGATCCGCGAGAGATTGTCCAGCACCTGCGGGGTGAGGATGTAGCGGCCGATCACGGCGAGGTTGGACGGCGCCTCGCCGAGGCGGGGTTTCTCGACCATGCCCTTCGCCTCGACCAGCCGGCCGTTTTCGGCGCCCGCGTCGAGGATGCCATAGGCCGAGGCCCGGTCCGCCGGCACCTCCATCGCCGCGACCATGCAGCCGCCGGTCTCGGCATGGGCCTCGACCATCTGTGCGAGGCAGGGCTTTTCGGCGGCGATCACGTCGTCGGGCAGCATGACCGCGAAGGGTTCGTCGCCGATCAGGCGGCGCGCGCACCAGACCGCATGGCCGAGGCCGAGCGCGCGATGCTGGCGGATATAGGCGATGGCGCCCGATTCCATGTTGGTGGTGCGCAGGGTTTCCAGCAATTCGTCCTTGCCGGCGCGGCGCAGGGCCGATTCGAGTTCGGGGGCGCGGTCGAAGTAATCCTCGAGCGCGTATTTGCCGCGCGCGGTGACGAAGATGAAGTCGGTGATGCCGGCGGCCCGGGCCTCGTCGATCGCATACTGGATCAGCGGGCGGTCCACGAGGGTGAGGATTTCCTTGGGAATCGACTTGGTCGCCGGCAGGAACCGCGTCCCCATCCCGGCCACCGGGAAAACTGCCTTGGTCACTCGTCTGGTCATTCTCGCCTCTCTGCAGCCGGTTCGTCCGGCAGGGAACCGCCGCTTCCGTCTGTCTATCCGCGCATGCCTTATGAAAGGTGAATATGGGCAGTTTGTGACGGATGTCCCGGACGGGCGCCGGTTTCAGGGCTCCACCTGCCGCAATGATGCCACAAGAGCGGCCTCGCGGGCAACTCGGGACCGCCGGCGCCAGGGCCGGAACGGCGGGTCGTCGCGCAGCGAGGCGCCGAACAACCCGCCCTCCTGCACCCAGACCCCGCCGGGCCGGAAGCCGATCCGGTGGCGGCGGACCCCGGACGAGAGCAGATAGAGGCTGACGATGGCGCCCTCCCCGACCAGTGCCGCAGCCTCGTGCAGGAGCCGGGCGCGCTGGTGCGGACGGCCGGACAGGATGCGGTGGCCGGTAAAACGCCGCTCCCAGCGCCGGAAGGGGGGCGGGGTGTCGGCGATCGGTGCCGGGGGCGCGAGGGTGCGCGCCAGCCCCTCCTCCCAGCCCGCATGCAGGGTGGCGAGGATGCGCGCGGCCTCGGCCCCGGTGATCCGCCCGGCGCGCAGATGGGCGTCCAGCCCGGCACGGCGCTCCGCTGCCTCCTCCATGAGCCGGGCGGGATCGGCGGTGCCGGCATGGCGGCGCAGGAACAGCGCGAGACTCGCCCCCACGTCATGCAGGCTGACCGGCACCCGGTCGGCGCGGCGGCGCGCGCTGGCGGCGAAGGCGTGATGCACCTGTGCGCCCGGCACCAGCGCCGCCCCGGCCCCGGTGGCGGCAAGGCGCAGGTTCAGATCGGTCTCGTCGAGATAGAAGCGGAAGGCCGCATCGAAGCCGCCCGCCGCCAGCAGCGCCGCGCGGCGATGCGCCATGCAGGTGCCCTCGGTCTTGAGGGCCCGGCCCGGCCCCTGGGCGATGATCGCCGGCGCGTCGGGCAGGGCCTCGTGCCGGGCCTGCGCATCCACCATCCGCCCCGCCCATTGCAGCGAGATGCCGTTGCGGCCCCGCACATAGCCGCCGGCCGAGACCGGCCCGGGTGCCCCGAGCGGTGCCCCGAGCGGCGCCGCGAGCCGCGCGAGCCAGGTCGGTTCCGGCACCGCGTCGTCGTCGATGAAGGCCACCACCGCGCCCGCCGCCAGCCGCAGGCCGATGTTGCGGGCGGCCGAGATATTGGCCTCCTCGCAGGCGGCGGTCTTGATGCGCGCGGCCAGCGCCGCCGGCAGGGCGGCGAGGCTGGCGCCATCGGCCACCACCACGATCTCGAACCGCGGGTGCAGCAGTTGCCCGACCCCGGCCAGGCAGAGCGCGAGGTGTGCGGGGCGCCCGCGGCTGGTGATGATGACGCTGGCCGAGGTATCGGCGGGCGCCGTCACTCCTGCCCCATGCGGGCGAGCATCGCCTCGATGCGGGGCACGTCCTCGGGGTTGTTCACTTCCCAGAACTCGCGCCCGCGCGCCTCGACCTCGACGCAGAGCACCGGGATGCCGTGTTCGAGAAAGCGCAGCTGCTCGAGCCCCTCGAGCCCCTCGAGCACCCCGGGCGCCTGCCGCGCATAGGCGGCCAGCGCCGCGGGCCGGTAGGCATAGACGCCGACATGGTGGAACACCGGCGTGGCCGCTTCGGCCGGGTAATCCTGCGCCGCGAAGGGGATCACCTCCTTCGAGAAATAGAGCGCCCGCCGGTCCGCCGCCATTACCGCCGTGGTGCCGCCGACGCGCCCGGCGCGCCGGTCCTCGCGCAGCCCGGCCAGATGCGCGCCGCTCGAGCGCAGCACCGGCGTGGCGACCTCCATCCCCGGCGCGGCGCGCAGCGCGGCGACCAGATCGGTGACGAACCACGGCGGGGTCAGCGGCGCATCGCCCTGCAGGTTCACGACGAGATCGTGATGGCCGAGGATGCGCAGCACTTCCGCGCAGCGTTCGGTGCCGTTGCGGCAGGCGGATGACGTCATCACCACCTCGGCGCCGAAATCCTTGGCATGGCTTTCGATGCGGGCATCGTCGGTGGCGACCACCACCCGGGCATCGGGGACCGCGCAGGCCGCCTCCCACGAGCGGCGGACCAGCGATTTCGCCACCCCGGTCGCGCCGCGCAGCGGCACCAGCGGCTTGCCCGGATAGCGGGTCGAGGCATGGCGGGCGGGGATGACGATCAGCACGTTCATTTCAGCACCACCCCCGGCGCGAGGGCCACGAAATGCGGATTCTCGAACCCGGGCTTGCCATAGGTCAGCGGCGCATGGTCCGGCAGCCGCAGCACCTGCCCGCCGGCACCGGCGAGCACCGCATGGCCGGCGGCGGTATCCCATTCCATGGTCCGGCCGAGCCGGGGATAGAGATCGGCCTCGCCGGCCGCGACGAGGCAGAACTTCAGCGACGAGCCCGCCGGCACCATGTCGGCCACCGCATGGCGGGCGATGTAATCCTCGGTCGCCCGGTCGCGATGCGATTTCGAGGCCACGACCAGCAGCGCGTCATTGTCGGGCAGGCGCACCCGGAGCGGGCGCCGGATGCCGGGGCGGTCGGGGTCATGCGGGCCCGCCTCCTCGACCGCGCTGCCGTCGGCGAGGGTCAGGAACAGCCGCCCGACCGCCGGGGCGAGGACGACACCCAGCCGCGGCACCCCGTCCTCGACCAGCGCGATGTTGACCGTGAACTCGCCGCGGCCGCGGATGAACTCCTTCGTGCCGTCCAGCGGATCGACGATCAGGAACCGCCGCGCCGCGGTGGCATGGGTCGCGGCCTGCTCCTCGGTCACCAGCGGCAGGCCGGGGAAGGCGGCGCGCAGCCCGGCCGAGATGATGCGGTCGGCGGCCAGATCGGCCTCGGTCACCGGGCTGGCGTCGCCCTTCAGGCCGATGTCGAGGCCGGGGCGGTTGCGGATGCGCAGGATCGCCTCGCCGGCGAGGATGGCCAGCCGGCGCATCTCGGCCACGAGCCTGTCTGCATCCATGTCCCGCCCGTCCGTCGTTGATCGCCAGCGTCCCGGCCCTTATGCTGCCCGGTCAAGGGATCGGCAAGGACAAGCTGCGACGATCGCGGCGCAGCCGGGCGGGGAGCGGGCATGTTCGACACCAGACGCAGCGCATCGCCCCTGGCCTCGGCGTTCCGCATGGCCGAGCTGGTCTACCACAGCACCGTGCGCGAGGTGCGGCGCGGGCATCGCAACGCCATCGCCGGGCTGCTGATCTCGATGGCGCAGTCGGTGATCTTCGTGATCGCCTTCTACCTGATGTTCGCGCTGGTCGGCATCCGCGGCAGCGCCATCCACGGCGACTACCTGCTTTATCTGATGTCGGGGGTGTTCCTCTACATGTTCCACATCCGCACCGTGGCCGCGGTCTCGCGCGCCGAGGGGCCGGCCTCGAACATGATGCTGCACGCGCCGCTCAATCCCTGGGTGTCGATGACCGCGGCGGCGCTGGGCGCGCTCTACCTGCAGTTCCTGTCGCTGCTGACGCTGCTGTTCCTCTATCATGTCGCCTGGAACCCGATCACCATCGACGACCCGATCGGCGCCACCGGGATGCTGCTGCTGGCGTGGTTCAGCGGCTTCGCGGTGGGGGTGGTGTTCTACGCGATCAAGCCCTGGGCACCGGACGTGTCGCAACTGCTCACCAATGTCTGGATGCGGATGAACATGGTGTTCTCCGGCAAGATGTTCGTGGCCAACACGCTGCCGGGGTTCCTGATGGCGTATTTCTCGTGGAACCCGCTGTTCCATCTGATCGACCAGACCCGGGGCTTCGTCTTCCTCAACTACGAGCCCCGCTTCACCGACTGGCGCTATGCGCTGTGGGTGAGCATCGGCGTGTTCATCATCGGGCTGATGGCCGAGAGTTTCACGCGGCGCCATGCCTCGCGCTCGTGGGGCGCGGGACGGTAGGGCGGGCGCATGGTGTCCTTCTGCCGGGTGCCGGCTGTCGGTCGCCAGTCGTCGGGCGCCGGCCGCCACCCCGGCTTTGCCGTCCCGATCCGGCCCTCGATTTTCGAGAAAATCGAGAGGGGCATCAGGTTAAGATCGGGTTGATTTTCCGGGAACGGCGCCGGATTTCCGTCCCGAACCGCCCGCCCGTGTCGCCCGCGCCACGCTGTTACCCCGGCTCTCCCCAGGCCGCCGCGAGCACCGCATCCGCATCGCCCGCCATCGCCCCCGCCAGCCGCCCGCGGCCGCCGGGGGCAAGCCGGCCGGCCACGAACCCCTCGGCCACCGCCCCCGGCAACTGCCGCAGCAGCACCGAGGCCATGAGCAGCAGCCCCGTCCGCTCCACGAACCAGCGCGCCTCGGCCTCGGGCACCGCGCCGGGCCAGCGCGCCCGGTGGTCCCCGAGCGCCGCGTCGTAACCCGCCGACAGCCCGCGCCCGGCGTCGAGTTCCGCCGCCAGCACCGCGCCCGCCAGCGGCGCCCGCGCGAGGCTGCGCAGCGCATCGAGGCAGATCACATTGGCCGAGCCTTCCCAGATGCCGTTCAGCGGCGCCTCGCGGTAGAGGAGCGGCAGGGAGCTGTCCTCGATATAGCCGCTGCCGCCGAGCGCCTCCATCGCCTCGGCCACGACCGCGGGGCAGAGCTTGTTGGCCAGCACCTTCGCCACCGCGACCCCGATCCGGGCGAAGGCGCGGTCCTCGGGCGTCCCGCCGTCGAAGGCCCGCGCGACATGCATGCCCAGCGCCAGCGCCCCCGCCCAGTCGAGGGTGAGATCGGCGAGCACCGCCCGCATCAGCGGCTGGTCGATCAGCCGGCGCCCGAAGGCGGTGCGATGCGTGACCCACCACAGCGCCTCGCGCAGCGCCGCCCGCATCAGCCCGACCGGCGCCATGGCGGTATCGAGCCGGGTGTGATGCACCATCCCGAGGATCACCCGCAGCCCGGCGCCGTCCTCGCCGACCGGATACGCGAGCGCGCCCTCGTATTCGATCTCGGCCGAGGCGTTCGAGCGGTTGCCGAGCTTGTCCTTCAGCCGCATGAGCCGGATGCCGTTGCGCCTGTCCTCGAGCCAGCGCGGCACCAGAAAGCAGCTCAGCCCCGCGCCGGTCTGCGCCAGCGTGAAGAACCCGTCCGACATCGGCGCCGAGCAGAACCACTTGTGCCCGGTCAGCCGCCACAGATCGCCGGCCCGCTCGGCCCGGGTGGTGGTGGCGCGCAGGTCCGAGCCGCCCTGCTTTTCCGTCATCGCCATGCCGAGGGTGAGCGCGCGTTTCGCCCCGGCCGGCGCCACCGCGGGATCGTAGTCGCGGGCGAGCACCTTCGGCAGCCATTGCGCCCCGATCCCGCCGGCCGCGCGCAGGAGCGGCACCCCGGCGGCGGTCATGGTCAGCGGGCAGCAATGGCCGGGCTCGACCTCGCTGGCCAGGGTCACCATCGCGGCATGGGTGGCATGGCCGCCGGGCGCACCCTCCCAGGGCACCGCATGGTAGCCCGCGCCGGCCGAGAGCGCCATGAACCGGTGCCAGGCCGGGTGAAACTCCACCTCGTCGAGCCGGCGCCCGCCGGCGTCGAACAGGCGCAGCTCCGGCGGGTGGCGGTTCGCGTCGCGGGCCGCCTGCCGCAGTTCCGCCTGCCCGAGCGCGGCGCCGTAGCCGGCCAGCGCCGCGGCATCGGCCCCGGCCGCGCGCGCGAAATGTTGCAGGAGCGGATCGTCGGCCCAGAGATCGCGGTCGCCGGGACCGGGCGGCTGATTCGCCACCTCATGGGTGCCGAGGGCGGCACATCCGGGCAGGGCCATGGCGTCATCCTCCTGCAAGGCCGCAGCCGCGGCGGCGTTCAGGGGAATCTGGTGGAGCAGAGGGGGATCGAACCCCTGACCTTATCATTGCGAACGATACGCTCTCCCAACTGAGCTACTGCCCCATTCGCGCGGCGGGTTCTGCATCTTCGGCCCGGGCCTGTCAATGGGGTGCGGACCGGATTGCGGGGCCCGGAATCCGCCCCGCACCCCCGCCCGCCCGCGGGTCGCGGGCGAAGGCAATCCGGGCCGGCCCCGAGGAGTGCCGCGGCGGCGCTGCCGCCTCGCCATGCGGACAACGGCCGCCGCCGGCCGCCCCGCCCTTGCATCGCGCCCCGCATTGCCCGATACCGGGCCGGCATCCGAAGCCGAGCACGGGAGACCGCCATGACCGCCCGCATCTACCGCCCCGCGCGCAACGCGATGCAGTCGGGAACCGCGCGCACCCATGACTGGGTGCTCGAATATGCCCCGGCCTCGGCGCGGGGAATCGACCCGCTGATGGGCTGGACCTCCTCGGACGACCTGCGCGCGCAGGTGCAGCTGCGCTTCCCGACCCGCGAGGCCGCGCTCGCCTATGCCGCGGCCGAGGGCATCGCGGCCGTGGTCCACGAGCCGCATCCGCGCCGGCCGGTCCTGCGCCCGCAGGGCTATGGCGAGAACTACGCCACCAACCGGCGCGGCACCTGGACCCATTGACCGGCCCCGGACCAGAGCCCGCCCCAGAGCCGGGAGCGGAGCCCGCCCCGCTCTGGCTCGTCACCCATTCCGGCGGCTTCCATGCCGATGACGTGCTCTCGACGGTGGTGCTGCAGCGGCTTTTCCCGCAGGCGCGCGTCATCCGCAGCCGCGATGCCGGATGGCTCGTCCCGGCGCCCGACCGGATCATCTACGACGAGGGCCGCGCCTACGACCCCGGGCTGCGGATCTTCGACCATCACCAGCGCGGCGCGCCGCTACGCGCCGGCGGCCGGCCCTATTCCTCCTTCGGGCTGATCTGGCGCCATTTCGGCGCGGATTACCTCGCGGCGCTGGGGGTGCCTGCCGGCGATGCGGCAGCGGTTCACGAACGGATCGACGCGCGATTCGTGCTGCCGGTGGACCTGATGGACAACGGCGCCCTCGATCCCGCCGGGGCCGGGGCGCTGGCGGACCTCACCCTGCCGGTGCTGGTCGAGAGCCTGAAGCCGCCCTTCGACGCCCGCAATCCGCAGGCCGATACCGCGGCCTTCCGGCGCGCGACCGGGATCGCGGCGGCGTTCCTCGAGGCCGCGGTGGCGCAGGCGGCGGCCGGGCTGCGGGCCGGGGCGCTGGTGGCGCGGGCGCTGGCGGCGGCCGGCGGGGGCCGGGTGCTCGAGCTGCCAGCGGCGCTGCCGTTCCACGAGGCGCTGGCCGCGCCCGGGGCCGGGCATCCGTGGTTCGTGGTCCATCCGCGGGGCGACGGCTGGGTGCTGAACGGCATCCGCCGCGCCCCCGACACCTTTGCCCTGCGCGCCGACCTGCCTGCCGCCTGGGCCGGGCTCTCGGGGGCCGCGCTCGAGGCCGCCACCGGCGTGCCCGGCGCCCGCTTCTGCCACCGCGGCCGGTTCCTTGCCGTGGCCGATTCGCGCGATTCGGTGCTGCGGCTGGCGGCGCTGGCGGTCGAGGCGGCGGCAGGCTCAGCCGATCCCGTCGAGTAGCGCCGCCAGCAGCGGGCTGGCCGGGTCCTCGTAGCCCTCGATCACGTCGAGATGATGCCGCCCCGGCTCGATGGTCAGCGGCGCGGCCCAGGCGGTGGCCAGTTGCCAGGCCTGGTCGAGGAAGGCCGGCCGCTCCTCCGCCCCGACCCAGACCCGGACCGGCGCCGCGGGCGCCGGGTGCAGCGCCGGGCTCTCGGCTGCGGCCTCGGCGGCATCGAGGCCGAGCGTGGCATTCATCGCCGTCTGTATCAGCGGCGCGAGCAGCCCGAGCGGCGAGACCGGCACGATCCGGGCGATGCGCCCGATTGCCGCAGGGGCGGCATCGGCGCAGCCCATCCGCGCGGCCAGATGCCCGCCGGCGGAATGCCCGGTCACCACCAGCGGCCCCGGCAGCGCCTGTGCCACAGTATCGACCGCACCCGCGATCCGGCGGGTGATCGCGCCGATCCGCACCCCCGGGCAGAGATCATAGGCCGGCATCGCCACATGCCAGCCCCGCGCCAGCGCCCCGGCGGCCAGATGCGAGAAATCCTCGGGGTGAAAGGCGCTCCAGTAGCCGCCATGCACGAGGATCACCGTCCCGCGCGCCGTGCCTTCGGGCGAGAAGAGCGCGGTTTCCCCGCGCACACCCGGCCCGTGGCGCAGGGCCCGCGGCGGATGCGCGGCACGGAACGCGGCCGCCTGCGCCGCCCAGCGCGCCGGATAGGCATCGCCGCCGGGGATATGGGCGGTATTGGCATAGGCGTCGCTGAGGTCGGTCATGGGAGTCCTCTGGATTTTCCGCCGCGCGGGTGGTTAGCCTGCCGGCGATCATGCGGGAGGCCACCATGTCTGACCAGTCCACGAATCTGCGCGCGCTTCTGAAGAACCCCGACCTGCTGCGCGAGGCGGCCTTCGTCGCCGGGGAATGGGTGGCGGCCGCATCCGGCGCGACGTTCGAGGTCACCAACCCCGCGCGCGGCGACGTGATCGCGCGGGTGGCCGACCTGTCGCGGGATGAAATCGCGCGCGCCATCGACGCGGCGCATGCCGCGCAAAAGGACTGGGCCGCGAAAACCGGCAAGGAGCGGGCGAAGATCCTGCGCAGGTGGTTCGACCTGATGATGGAGAACCAGGGCGATCTCGGCATCATCATGACCGCCGAACAGGGCAAGCCCCTGCCCGAGGCGATGGGCGAGGTCGCCTATGGCGCCTCCTATGTCGAATGGTATGGCGAGGAAGCCAAGCGCATCTACGGCGAGACCATCCCCGGCCATATGGCCGACAAGCGCCTGACCGTGATCCGGCAGCCGGTGGGCGTGGTGGCGGGGATCACGCCGTGGAATTTCCCCAATGCGATGATCGCCCGCAAGGTCGCGCCGGCGCTGGCGGCGGGCTGCACCTTCGTGGCGCGGCCG
>Ga0172382_10002350_pt1 | contig 31956 bp, 28 predicted proteins | sample Leawel138RmetaG_FD_122245 | JGI IMG/M metagenome (GOLD analysis project Ga0172382, IMG submission 122245) | Leachate microbial communities from a municipal landfill in Southern Ontario, Canada - Leachate well 138R metaG | ecosystem: Engineered > Solid waste > Landfill > Unclassified | place...
GAAAATAAAATAATACTTTCAGAAAAAGAGATGCCCCAAAAATGGTATAATGTTGTGCCTGATTTCCCTAAACCTTTACCACCAATGGTACATCCTGGCACGAAAAAACCTATAAAACCAGAAGATCTTTTGGCAATATTTCCTCCATCTATCATAGAGCAGGAAATGTCAATGGAGAAATGGATAGATATACCTGACCCTGTTATGGATATATACAGACTTTATAGGCCTACCCCTTTAAGGAGAGCGAGGAACCTTGAAAAAGCTATAGGTACAAAAGCTCGTATATACTATAAAGATGAATCTGTTTCACCTGCAGGATCTCATAAACCAAACACTGCTATTGCTCAGGCATATTATAATAAGGTTGACGGTGTTAAAAGAATTGCAACCGAAACAGGAGCAGGTCAATGGGGCAGTGCACTTTCCTTTGGATGTAAAATGTTTGGTTTAGAATGTACCATATATATGGTTAAGGTTTCTTATGAGCAGAAACCTTATAGACGGCTTCTTGCTCAAACGTGGGGTGCTACTATGTATCCGTCGCCTTCAACTAAAACAAAATTTGGGCTTAAAATTCTAAAAGATGACCCTAACTGCCCTGGAAGTCTTGGGATAGCTATATCTGAAGCCGTGGAAGATACTATGTCGAGAGATGACACAAAATATTCTCTTGGTAGCGTACTTAACCATGTTATGCTTCACCAGACGATAGTTGGGCTTGAAGTAAAAAAACAACTCCAAATGATAGGCGAAAAACCTGATGTAATGGTAGGTTGTGTTGGAGGTGGAAGTAATTTTGCTGGATTTGTTTTGCCTTTCCTATCTGATAAATTAAAAGAGGATGGTATAAGATTTGTAGGTGTAGAACCTAAAGCTTGCCCAACTTTAACTAAGGGGCTTTATAAATATGATTTTGGAGATACGGCTTGCACAACGCCTCTTTTAAAGATGTTTACTTTGGGGCATAGTTTTATCCCGCCAGGAATACATGCTGGTGGTTTAAGGTATCACGGAGCGGCTCCAATAGTTTGTCATCTTCTAAATTTAGGGATGATGGAAGCTGTCTCTTACCACCAGAGAGAGTGTTTTGAGAGTGCTCTGCTTTTTGCACAGACAGAAGGGTTTTTACCTGCTCCCGAAACTGCTCACGCTATAAGAGCGGCTATTGAAGAGGCTAAGGATGCACCAGCAGGGAAGGTAATTGTGTATAACCATTCAGGTCACGGGCATTTTGATCTTGCATCTTATAAGGCATATTTTGATGGTAAACTTGACGATTATGATTACCCTGAAGAAAAAATCAAAGAAGCTTTATTAGAGTTGCCTGATATAAATAATTCCTTTGAGGATTAATGTTTTAACAGGGTGGCAATCCACTGTTTAGCGGGTTGCCACCTCTATATAGTATATGTTAAAAAAAATTGTATTTTTTAAGTAAATATGTCATAATAGTATGAAAAGGGGTGAAATTATGGATACTAAAAAATTATTTAATCTTGAAGGAAAAATTGCAATAGTTACTGGTGGTTCTAAAGGGTTAGGGAAAGAGATGATTATGGCGTTTGCTGATGCTGGAGCAAATGTTGTTATAGCAGATATGGATGTAGAGACTGGTAAAGATGTTGAATTGGAGGTCAGAAAAAAAGGTGTAGACTCTCTGGTTGTGAAGACAGACGTAGGGGATGTTAACCAAATTGAGGAACTGGTTAAAAGAACAGTTGCTCAATTTAAACGGATAGATATTCTTGTGAATAACGCAGGTATTGTAAATAACTACCCGGCTGAAGAGTTATCTATAAAAGATTGGGACGATGTTGTTAAAATTGATCTTTCGGCTGTTTTTTATTGTTCTAAAATAGTTGCACGGCAGATGATTTCTCAGAATAAAGGAACGATCATAAATACAGCATCTATGTCTGGGTTGATTGTTAACACACCTCAGCCACAAGCTCACTATAACGCAGCAAAAGCTGGCGTAATACAACTTACCAAATCTTTGGCAGCTGAATGGGCAAAATATAATATACGTGTAAACTCAATATCTCCCGGTTATATGGGAACTGAAATGGTGAAAAGAGTGCTTTCACAGTATGGAAAATATTGGCTTCCTTTAATTCCTATGGGTAGAGTTGGGGAACCTTCAGAGATAAGAGGTCCTGCTTTATTTCTTGCTTCTGAGGCATCAAGTTATGTAACTGGTAGTAACATTGTTATGGATGGAGGGTATACGGTCTGGTAATGCAGGCAGTTATGAAAAAATGAAAAAAAAAGAGAAGTTGGCAGTAGTTGTTCTTCTGGTAGCGTTTATTGTTGCCCTTGTATTATTCTTTACAATAAGATATAAAGGGAAAATCTTTAGTTTCAATAAAGTGTTGGTCTATTTTGTTAATTATGATGAAGAACAACATAAGTCTTATGTGACTGCTGTTATGAGGGAAGTGGCACCTTTTACTGGGGCTGAAGAAAAAATGAAAAAATCTATTGATGAACTCTTAAAAGGACCTATAGATTCTGAAATAGAGAAAGGGATTGTTAGTTCAATGCCAGAGAAAGCCTCTCTGTTGAATGTGCGTATTGTTGACGAAGTGGCTTACCTTGATTTTTCAAAAAGTATAGAGGACGGTGGTGGCATTTTAGCTATGACCGAAAGACTTGCTCAGATTGTTTATACTGCTACACAGTTTCCCTCTGTAAAAAGTGTTATTTTAGAGGTAGAAGGTAAAGAGATAGAATATTTTAGTAGTGAGGGCATTATGGATGTTGCTTCTCCTATGACTCGAGATAATTTTAAAGAATTGGTTAAATAGTTTAGTTAATGATTTGGAGGAAAAATGAAAGAAAAGATACATCCCAAGTACGAAAAATGCAATATTGTTTGCGTATGCGGAAATATTGTAGAAACAAGGTCAACAAAACCTGAAATAAAAGTGGAAATTTGTTCAAAATGTCATCCATATTTTACAGGTAAACAGAAGTTTTTGGATAGCGCAGGTATGGTTGAAAAATTTAGAAAAAAATACCAGAATTATGGAGTTAAATAATTTTTGAAAACAGAAAAGAATATTAATCTCAAAAGTAAACTTAAAGATATATCGGTAGAGTATGATAGAAACTTGAAGATAATTACAGAAGGCGATAAGGCGTCTAATGAGTTTAGGGAAGCGATAATCAAAGTAGGTGAACTTGACGGAATAATAAACCTTAAAAAGAAGATAGAAAACTTAGAGCAGGAAATTAGTGAAGCAGAAGAACTTTCTGTAAATTCAGATATTGAAATACAAGAACTTGCTAAAGAAGAATTGGAACTTCTTTCCAAAGAGAAAATAGCGGTTGAGTCTGAAATATATCAGTTCTTTTACCCTGAAGATCCAAAAAATATTAGAGACGCTATTGTTGAAATACGGGCTGGTGTTGGGGGTGAAGAAGCAAGTCTTTTTGCGAGAGATTTGTTTAGGATGTATTCGAGGTTTGCTGAAAAGAAAGGTTATAGGGTAGAGGTTATGAATACTCATACATCTGATATAGCTGGGTTTAAAGAGATAATCTTTCTTGTGCGAGGTAAAGGGGCCTATAAAGACCTTAAAAATGAAGGTGGAGTACATAGAGTTCAAAGAATACCTGATACCGAAAGTTACGGTAGAATACATACGTCAGCGGCGACGGTTGCAGTCTTTCCAGACATTGAAGAGAAAGAAGTAAGAATAGACCCTAATGATTTGAAGATTGATACTTTTAGGTCTTCGGGAGCTGGGGGGCAAAGTGTAAATAAAACTTCTTCAGCTGTAAGGATAACACATATACCTACCGGGCTTGTTATAAGTTGTCAGGATGAAAGGTCGCAGATACAAAATAGAGCAAAAGGGCTGAAGATACTAAAAGTAAAACTTCAATCCCTTTATGAGATAGAAAAAAAAGGTAAAATAGATAATGAGAGAAAATCTGTCGTCAAAACTGGGGAGAGGAGTGAAAAGATAAGAACATACAATTTTCCTCAAAATAGAGTTACAGACCACAGAATCGATTTAACCTTATATAATCTTGATAATATAATAGAAGGCAATATAGAAGAACTTATAGAAAACTTGAGGGAGAGATTACAATGAGTAAAAGAATTATATTTTTTATTACTTTCTCTCTGATGGTATGTTCATTTGCTTTGGCAGATGGGTATTTGGAAGTTGTCAACAAAGGTATTCTACTTCTGAAACAGGGAAGGTATGAAGAGTCTTTAAAAGTTTTTGAATCAGCACAAAAATTGGGTTCGGGGAATTCTAATACTTATTATTATATTGGAGAAGTTCTATATAGGTTGGGAAACACAAATAAGGCAATAGATAGTTACAAAAAGGCTATAGAAATACAACCTTCCGTACCAGAATACTATTTTTCTCTTGGAATGGTTTATCTTTCCATAAATAATGTTGACGATGCTCTTGAAAACTTAAATAAAACTATTGAAATAGCCCCAAAGACTATTGTAGGAAAACAAGCAAGTAGGCTGAAAGAAGAGATAACTTCTTCAATATCTGGAAGTCAACTTGTTAAAAAATGGGTTAAACTTGAAGAAGAAGAGATTTTAAGATTAAAAGAGTCAGAAAAAAAAGAGGTTCCGGAAGGGGCTGATGGAGAAATGGATGGTTTTCCTGGGGAGGCAGATGGCTCACCTCAAAGAGAGGTGGTTCCTAAGGAAGATGTTAGAAGGGTTATCAAAAAAATTAAGTTTGAAACAGAAACAGCAAGAAAGAGGAGCGCTTCTGTTTTGCCAAAATATAAGCGGGAAGAATTACAGCAAGTGGTGGAAGAGATAGTTGAAATAGCTAAAGAAGAGAAAGATGTTGAGGTGAATAAAAATCTGCTACTTGCATTAGGAAAAGCGGCAACCGATGAGTCTATCCAATTTATTATTAAAGAACTGCAAAATATTAAGCAGACCTATGATGTGAAAATAGTTGCGCTTGAAAGTTTATCTAAACTTGAATCTGATGAGATTACTAATGCTGCAAGAGGTGTGTTAAATGGTATGGTTTTGAATCGTGAAAAAGAGCGGAAAGACGCACAAAAACAGATTGCAGATATAACAAAAAAGATTGATGGTTTAATGGTAAAAAAAGATGAGAACTCGTTTAAAAGCCTTGAGGTTTTGGACAAGATAACCCAGTTGAGTAACAAACTCCAAGAGATGTCTGCTCCTGGAGAGTTTGGTGATGGACAATCTCAACAGAAACGACCTTCTGTTCAAGAATTAGGTAAACTGAGAAGGGATCTAAGGGCTCAGAACAATGAGGTGACAAAGTTGAATAGAGCCTCAGCAAGAATTGATGCAGAAATAGGTAAGTTGCAACAGGAAAAACTGAGATACGAAAGTCTATTAGTTGAGAGAGACAAAAATAAAGATATAAATTTTCAATCAAGGCAGAGTGTTGCAAGTGTACCTCCTGGAAATATAGGTTTTGAAGATTTTCTTCCCGATGAAGGGGGAGTGTATATTGAAACAGATGAAGAAAAAAATGAGATAATTTTTGCGATATCTCTTATAAAAGCGCTCGGAAAGATGAGAGATAAGGAAGGGCTTGGTGTTATAAAAAAAGGTTGGGATGAGTACGGAGTAGAACAGCAAAAAATCTATTATCTTTTATCTCTGGCAAGGTTGTCTGACTTTTCAGGTATTAATGAACTTGTATTAAGACTAAGAAGTGATTATCCTACAGGACCTTTGCAAGAAGAGTTATCACTACGAAGTGGGATAATAGAAGTGTTGGGAGACTATCTTACACAGAACCCTGACGAAAAACTGTATGGTCTGATAGAATATCTGAGCGAGGGAGGAGGATATCCGGAAATTAAGAGAGCAGCATCGGGAGTTCTGTCCAAAACCGCCCAGAGGTCTAAATAAAGAATATTTTGTAAGAAAACTTATTGTTGAGAATGGAGATTTTCTTAAAAAATGTGGGGTTGATGAACCATATAAAAATGTTGAATTGCTTTTGTCACACGTTTTGAAGGAACCTGCGATTAACCTCTATTTGTACGACAATAGGGTTATCTCCTCTAAAGAAATGAAGTTGTTTACAACTTTAGTTTTTCAAAGAGCTAAATCCATTCCTCTCCAATATTTAACCAACCAGGTTGGGTTTTGGGGGTATCCTTTTTTTGTTAAAAAAGGTGTTTTTATTCCTAGACCTGAGACAGAAATACTTGTTGAGGAAACAATAAACTTGCAAAATAAACATTTTAGTTCCTCTTATGTTAGTATTCTTGATATAGGAACTGGGTGTGGCAATATATGCGTATCTCTTGCAAAAAGCATAGAAAAGAGCAGAATTGTAGCAACAGATATATCTTTGAAGGCCTTGAAAATAGCTTTATTTAACGCTAAATCTTTGGGGGTAGATAAAAAAATTAGTTTTTTTAAAAGAAACCTTTTTCCAGAGCAGAAAGATAAGTTTCATATAATAGTTAGTAATCCTCCATATATTCCTGATGTAGATATACCTTCTCTTGCAAAAGAGGTGATAAAAGAACCTTTAAGGGCACTCAAGGGCGGTCTTAATGGAATGGAGGTGGTTGAAACTATTATTCGCAAATCTTACGAATATTTGGTTGATGGAGGGTACCTTATTCTTGAAATAGGGTACGGACAAGCAAACCTTATAAGAGATATTAAAACTTGCATGAGATTGGTAACTATTAAACAGGACCTTGCTGGAATAGAAAGGTACCCTATATTTAAAAAGGATATTTAATGGACAAATTTATTATTGAAGGGGGTAGAAAACTTGAAGGTGAAGTAACTGTATCTGGTTCAAAAAATGCTGCTTTACCTGCTATTGCAGCAAGTTTGCTTGCAGATACTAAAACTGTTATTCATAATATTCCTGATGTGAAAGATGTTCGGACTATGATAAAAATCCTTGAAAGTATGGGAGTAAAAACATCTTACAAAAATAACAGTATAGAGATAGACCCTTCAGGGATTGAGCGGTTTACAGCTCCCTATGAGTTTGTTAGCACAATGAGAGGTTCTGTGTGTTTATTGGGCCCTTTAGTGTCAAGGTATGGACAGGCAGTTTTCTCTATGCCGGGAGGCTGTGTTATTGGTTCAAGACCAGTTGATTTACATATAAAGGGGCTAAAAAAACTTGGAGCTAATGTTGAACAACAAGATGGAAACATTATAAGTAACTCAGAAAAACTTAAAGGAACAATGGTTTTTCTTGGAGGGAATTTTGGTTCCAGCGTTCTTGCAACTGCAAACATAATGATGGCTGCAACCTTAGCAGAAGGTGAAACACTGATAGAGTGTGCAGCCTGTGAACCGGAAATCGTTGATTTAGCAAGGTTGTTAAAGAAGATGGGTGCAAAAATTGAAGGTGAGGGGTCACACTTTTTAAGGATTGAAGGTGTCAAAAAACTATCAGGAACAGAATATTCTATTGTTCCTGATAGAATAGAAGCCTGCACTTATATTCTTGCCTCTTATATTACAAGAGGTGATGTTTTAGTTAAAGGAGTTGTTGAACAACATATATTATCTTTCCTTGATATTCTTGAAGAGTCAGGGATAAAAGTAGAAGTAGAAGATAATTGTGTTGTTGCCAAGGTTTCAGGTAGATGGAAATCTGTTGATGTTACAACATTGCCTTACCCTGGATTTCCAACCGATATGCAGGCACAATTGATGACGTTTTTGAGTATGGCAGATGGTATTAGTGTTTTAACAGAGAAGGTTTTTCCTGAAAGGTTTATGCATGTTGGTGAACTAAACAGGCTTGGAGCAAGCATAACCCTTGATGGAGCTCGGGCAATAATTAAAGGTGTTGATAAACTTAGTGGAGCAAAAGTGATGGCTTCAGATTTAAGGGCAAGTGCTGCTTTGATTTTGGCTGGACTTGTAGCAGAAGGCAAGACAGAGGTTGCAAGGATATACCATCTTGATAGAGGGTATGAAAAATTTGAAGAAAAACTTAAAGGTCTTGGAGCAATAATAGAAAGAGTTAGTGAATAATGGTAGTTGTATAATAATCATTCTGGAGGTTTTGAATGGGCAAGACAAGTATAATTGTGTGTGGTGCTGGTGGAAAAATGGGAAGGCTTATTATAGACCTTGCTAAAAATAATCCTGATTTTGAATTGAAGGCAGGTATTGAAACAGACCAAAAATTGAAAGAAGAAACACTGTTGAAAGGGGTTGATTTGGGGGATACTCTCTCTGATTTTATGTGTCAAAGGGATGTTGTGATAGATTTTACTGAACCTAAAGCAACAGTAAAGTTTGTTGGTGAGTGTGTTAAGAAAGGTGTTCCGATAGTGGTGGGAACAACAGGTTTAACTAAAGAGGATTACTCTGTTCTACTGGAAGCATCAAAAGTTATTCCGCTTTTTTATGCACCTAATATGAGTTTTGGTGTAAACCTCTTTTTTGAAATGATACAGGTTGCTGCTTCTTTAATGAAAGAATACGATGTTGAGGTATCAGAGATACACCACCATTTTAAGAAGGACGCACCGAGCGGAACAGCAAAAAAGATTGCTGAAATTATATGTGAGGCTTCCGGCAGAAAGTTTGAGCAGGTAATCAAATATGGGCGGGAAGGTATAGAAGGACCTAGGAGTAAAGAAGAGATATGCGTACATTCGTTAAGGATGGGTGATGTAGTTGGTGAACATTATGTTTACTTTGGTGGACAGGGAGAAGTTATGGAGTTTTCCCACAGATGTTATAATAGAGAATCTTTTGCTTCTGGAGCTTTAAAAGCTGCCAGATTTATTGATGGTAAAAAACCTGGTTTATATAATATGAAAAACTTGATAGATGAACTAAAAAAATAGGAGGGAATAAATGTTTGAGATTAGTGAAAGACTTAAAAATCTTCCGCCATACCTTTTCGCTGAAATAGATAGAAAGAAGAAAAAACTTATAGCTGAAGGGCACGATGTAATAGATTTTGGGGTTGGAGACCCTGATTTACCCACTCCACCAAATATCTTAAACGCATTAAAAAAAGGGGTTGAAAATTCTTCTTACCATAGGTACCCTCTTGGAAAAGGAATGCCTGATTTTAGAAAAACAATAACCAAGTATTATAAAACTCATTATGGTGTTGAGGTTGACGCAGAAAATGAAATATGTGTTCTTATAGGGTCAAAAGAAGGGATAGCTCACTTCCCTTGGGCTTTTTTGAATAAAGGGGATATTTCGCTTGTACCAGAACCTTGCTATCCTGTTTATCATATAGGAACAAGGCTTGCTGAAGGCGAACCTTTCTTCTTGCCGTTGAAAAAAGAGAATAAGTTTTTACCTGATTTAGGTGGAATACCATCTGATATTCTTGCTAAAGCAAAAATGCTTTTTTTAAACTACCCTAACAACCCTACCGCTGCATTTATTGATAAAGATTTTCTTATAGAGGCAATAGCATTTTGTAAAAAGAATAATATTATGCTTGTCTATGATGCCGCATACAGCGAGATTTATTTTGAAGAAAAGCCGGTTAGTTTTTTGTCTCTCCCTGGTGCGAAAGATGTTGGAATAGAGTTTAATTCTCTCTCTAAACCATTCAATATGACTGGTTGGAGAGCTGGCTGGGCTTGTGGGAATGAAAAACTTGTTTCAGGGCTTGCAAAAATTAAGGAGAATATCGATTCTGGTACATTTGAAGCGATACAGTTTGCCGGGATAGAGGCTCTAAATAATAATACCGATAGTATAAAAGATATGAGAAAAATCTATATGGCACGGCGGGACGTTCTTGTTGAAGGTTTAAGAAAAACAGGGTTTGAAGTGGAGAGCCCAAAAGGTGCTTTTTATCTATGGCTAAAAATTGAAGGTAGTTCTATTAAGTTTGCAGACGAACTTCTTGAAAAATGTAAAATTGTTGTAACACCTGGAGTTGGGTTTGGACCTTCAGGGGAAGGATATATTAGGTTTTCTCTTACAATTGGAGAAGATAGGATTAAAAAAGCAGTAGAAAGGTTAACTGAGTTTCGGGAGAAGAACTTATAATGAACAGAAAAATAGCAATCGTTGTTGGTAGTAAAAACGATATATCTTACCTTGAAGGAGCAAAAACGATTTTAGATAGATTTGAACTTTCTTACGAGGTTATGGTTATGTCTGCCCATAGAAGTCTTGATAAAACAATGGATTTTGCTCAAAACGCAGAAACAGACGGTTATTCAGTAATTATTGCTTGTGCAGGTATGGCTGCTCATCTACCTGGTGTTATAGCGGCAAAAACTGTGTTACCAGTAATAGGTGTTCCTCTCCCTACGAGCGATATAAAGGGAATGGATGCTCTGCTTGCGATTGTTCAGATGCCGTCAGGGGTTCCTGTTGCTACAATGGCAATAGGTAAAGCTGGTGTAAAGAACGCTGCTATTCTGGCAGTACAGATTCTTGGGTTGCAAGATGAAGTCTTAAAAGAGAAACTCAAGCAGTATAAATTATCTCTTGGGTAAAAAATATTAGAAAGAAGTTTTATAAAAGGAGGAGTTAAATGTCGATAAGTTTTAAGGAACTTGGATTGGTGAACACAAAAGATATGTTTGCTAAAGCTTTAAAAGGAGGATACGCTGTACCTGCCTATAATTTTAATAATATGGAGCAACTTCAAGCTATAATAACGGCTTGTGTGGAGTGTAATTCTCCTGTTATTTTACAGATTTCAAAAGGCGCTCGACAGTACGCCAATCAGACCCTTTTAAGGTATATGGTTCCCGGAGCGGTTCAGGTGGCAAGAGAAATGGGAAGCAGTATACCTATAGCCTTGAATCTTGACCATGGGGACTCTTTTGAGTTGGCTAAAAGTTGTGTAGATTACGGTTTTTCAAACGTTATGATAGACGGGTCTCATCTTCCTTATGATGAGAATGTAAAATTAACAAGAGAAGTTGTTGAGTACGCACATACAAAAGACGTAACTGTTGAGGGTGAACTTGGGGTGTTGGCTGGTATTGAGGAACACGTACAGTCAGAAGTTAGCCATTATACAAGACCTGAAGAGGTTGAAGATTTTGTTAAAAAGACAGGGGTTGATAGTCTTGCTATTTCTATAGGGACTTCTCATGGAGCGTACAAGTTTAAGGTAAAACCAGGAGAAGAGGTTCCTCCTCTTAGGTTTGATATTTTACAGGAATGTGAGAAAAGGTTACCAAATTTTCCTATTGTATTGCACGGTGCTTCTTCTGTTTTAGTGAAATATATTGATATAATAAACCAGTATGGTGGCAAGATGGAAAATGCAACAGGGGTACCAGAAGAGCAGATAAAAGAAGCTGTTAAAACAAATGTTTGTAAAGTAAATATAGATTCTGATGGTAGACTTGTTATGACTGCTATGATAAGAAAAGTTCTTGCTGAAAAACCAGGTGAATTTGACCCAAGAAAGTATCTTGGTCCAGCTCGTGAAGAATTGAAACAGATGTATATAGATAAGTGTAAACTGTTGGGAAGCGACGGAAAAGCATAAAAAAACAACCCTCTAAATTAAAAAAAGAGGTAAACCATAAAATTGCTCAAAGGGATTAAAAAAACTTAAGTAATAGGGCAAGGGAGATACAAATGTTTATAGATATACATGTGCATTTAAGGAAGCATAAGACTTATCTCAATAAAGGTAAACAGGTTTACGCAACGCCAGAATATCTGCTTGAAAGGTATGATAAACTTGGGATAGAAAAAGCTGTTATTCTTAGAGGAGGAGTTTCTTCGGAGTGTGGTTTACAAGGGCAGTCGATGGAAGAAGTTCTGGAGATATGCGATAAGTATCCTGATAGATTTATTCCTTTCTGTAATATAGACCCTCGTTTTATGACAAACCGTTGTGATGCACCACTCGACGAGATGCTTCAATATTATAAAGATAGAGGATGTAAAGGGATTGGTGAGTTGTGTGCTAATATGCCTTTTATGCACCCTATGGTTCAAAACCTTTTTAAGTGCGCTGAAAAGGTTGGCGGAATGCCTATAACGTTTCATATAGCGCCTTATATTGGTTATACTTACGGGCTTTATGATGACCCAGGATTACCTCAACTTGAATGGACTTTAGTTATGCATCCTGACCTATATTTTTTAGGGCATTCAACAGCGTTTTGGGCTGAGATAGCAGAACTTGAGACACCCGGTGACCGTTTTCGGTACCCCACTTCTCCCGTAAAAAAGGAAGGTGTTGTGCCTATACTCTTTAGAAGATACAAGAACCTTCTTGGTGATTTATCAGCAGGGAGCGGGTTTCACGCAATGGCAAGAGACCCTGAATACGCTGTAAAATTTATCAACGAGTTTCAGGATAGACTCTTTTTTGGCACAGATATATGTGAACCAGACACAGAAACTCCGTTGATAGATTTTCTATTAAAATTGAGAGACGATGGTAAGATAACAGAGACGGTTTTTAATAAGGTTGCAAGAGAAAACGCCATCAAACTTCTTGGGTTGGAATAATAAATATCTGTACCACGAAAGTGTAATAAAAATATAGCAGAATTTATGTATATTATGAAAAGAAAAATAAAAAAAATAGGAGTTTTGACCTCCGGCGGTGATGCTCCAGGGATGAATGTAGCTATAAGATCTGTTGTAAGAACATCTATTGGAGCAGGACTTTCTATTGTTGGTATAGAAAAAGGTTTTAGAGGGGGATATGATAATTCGTTTATAGAACTTAATTCAAGAAGTGTAAGCGGGATTATCAATCAAGGCGGAACTTTTTTAAAGACTTTTAGGTTCCCAGAATTTGCTGAAAAAACGGTTAGAGTTAAGGTTTATGAGAACCTAAAAAAAACCGAGATAGATGGGTTGGTTGTTATAGGTGGTGATGGTTCTGCTAAAGGTGCTTTTAAATTTTCACAAGATTTTGATTACCCAGTAGTACTAATACCAGCCTCAATAGATAACGACCTTTATGGAACTGACTATACTGTTGGGTTTGATACAGCAGTAAATACTGCTGTTGATGCTGTTGATAAAATAAGGGATACTGCCACAAGCCATGACAGGACTTTTATAGTTGAAGTGATGGGAAAAGAGAAAGGATATTTTGCGATTGAGGTTGCTGTCGCTTCTGGAGCGGAGATAGCTATTGTACCTGAGGTTGTTGTTGATTGGAATGATGTTGCCGAAACATTAAAGGTACAAGAACTTATGGGAAAGAAAAGTTCAATAATTATTCTTGCTGAGGGTGCAGGGAAAGCTCAAGAACTTGCTTCTTTTTTACAAGATAGGTTCCCTAATAGGCAGATAAGGTACTCTATTCTCGGCTATATACAAAGAGGAGGTAACCCAAGCTATTTTACAAGGGTTCTTGCAACAAAATTGGGAAGCGTTGCAGTTGAACAACTTGTTTTAGGTAAATTTCCTTTTATGGTGGGAGTAAAGGGTAGTGAAGTTGTTTATACGCATCTAAAAAAGGTGGTTTCTACTTCCAAACTTCCTGATATGGAACATTTGGATTTAATAAGAAAGATGTCTATATAGTAGAGAACAAAAAGAGAAGTTTGTTAAACTAAACCAAGTGCCCTTAACTCAAAGAGGTGGTAAATAGTTTGTCGAATAGGGTAAAGGAGAAGGTTTGATGAGAAGTGACAATATAAAAAAAGGAGTCGATAGAGCCCCACACCGGTCTTTATTAAAAGCTGTTGGGTTAACAGATGAAGAACTTAAACGTCCTTTGATAGCCGTAGCAAACTCTGCTAATGAGATAGTGCCAGGTCATATACATCTTAACAATATAACAGAAGCTGTAAAGACAGGTATAAGGATAGCAGGGGGCACTCCAGTAGAGTTTGGAACAATAGGGGTGTGTGACGGTATTGCTATGGGACACAAAGGAATGAAGTATAGCCTTGTTTCAAGAGAGGTTATAGCAGATTCTGTGGAGATAATGCTACAGGCTCACCAGTTTGATGGTGTTGTTCTGGTGGCTAACTGCGACAAGATAGTGCCGGGGATGTTGATGGCTCTTTTGAGAGTTAATATTCCAGGGTTGCTTGTAAGTGGTGGTCCTATGATGTGCGGATATCTGCCGAGTGGAGAAAGTATAGATTTAATTTCTCTTTTTGAAGCAGTAGGTAGGGTAGATAAAGGTGAATTGAAAGAAGATGAACTTAAGGTTTTTGAAGATGAAGGTTGCCCTGGAGCAGGGAGTTGTTCTGGAATGTTTACAGCTAACTCTATGAACTGTTTAAGTGAAGCGATAGGGCTTGCAATTTCTGGAAATGGGACTATTCCTGCTGTTACTGCAAAAAGAATAAGGCTTGCAAAAACCTCTGGTATGAGAGCAGTACAACTTGTTGAACAGAATATTAAACCAAGAGATATAGCAACATTTGAAGCCTTTGAAAACGCTATAACGGTTGATATGGCAATAGGTGCTTCTACAAATACAGTTTTGCATCTTCCTGCTATAGCAAAAGAAGCTGGAATTAAACTTGATTTGGATATATTTGATAGGTTGAGTAAAAAAACGCCTAACATTGTTAAGGTATCGCCTGCTTCAAGCCAGCATCTGCAGGATGTAGATTTTGCTGGCGGGATACCAGCAGTGATGAAAGAACTTGCGGGGAAAGATTTGTTAAACCTTGATGTTGAGACAGTAAGCGGTGAAAAAATCAAAGATATAGTTGGTAAAGCTTCAATAACGAGTAGAAAAATTATAAAAGAGTCTGATAACCCTTATTCTTTTGAAGGCGGTATAGCCGTTTTAAAAGGGTCTCTTGCTCCTGACGGTGCGGTTGTGAAACAGTCTGCTGTGTCTCCTACAATGATGAAATTTAAAGGAGCAGCACATATTTTTGATAGCGAAGAAGAAGCAATGAAGGCTGTTATGGAAGACAGAATTACAGAAGGGTTTTTAGTTATAAGATACGAAGGACCTAAAGGTGGTCCAGGTATGAGGGAGATGTTATCAATAACGGCTGTGATACTGGGGAAAGGGCTTGGAGAGAAGGTAGCTCTTTTAACTGACGGTAGATTTTCAGGAGGAACAAGAGGTCCGTGTGTTGGACATATTAGTCCAGAAGCAGCAGATGGCGGTCCAATAGCCTTTTTACAAGACGGGGATATAATTGAAATGGATATTCCTAAAAGATTGCTTAATGTTAACCTTAGTGATTCTGAAATGGAAAAAAGAAAAGAAGGTTTTTCTGCTGAAAAACATAAAAAAAAGGAAGAGGGCATTCTCGGCAGATATTCTAAAGAAGTCAAATCTGCCAATACTGGAGCAGTGCTTGAATAGAGGATAAAATGAGTGTAAAAAAAATTATAAGTGAAGGAATAAAATATGTTTCGCAAGAAGAGAATATCAGCCCTGAGCAGATTGAGTATAAAGTTTCTGAAGGTAGGGTGGTTATCTTAAAACATAAGGATAAATATCTTGGTATAGGAGAAGGGTTAAGAACAAAAATAAATGCTAACATAGGAACTTCTCCTGATGTTTCTGATATTGATATTGAACTTAAAAAGTTAAAGGCTGCTTGCGAGCACGGAGCAGACGCTGTTATGGATTTGAGTACTGGCGGAAATACCAAGAAAATCCTTGACCAGATAATAGATAAAAGCCCAGTACCTGTTGGTACTGTACCAATATACCAAGCAGCGATAGGGTCTATAGAAGAGACAGGTGCGTTGAAAAAAATGGTACCTGACAAAATTTTTCAAACAATAGAAGACCATGCAAAAGCAGGTGTATCTTTTGTGACAGTTCATTGTGGTATAACATCAGGAACTCTTGAACGGTTACGTAAAAACCCTCGAAAATGTATGGTGGTGAGCAGAGGTGGCGCTTTTCTTATAAGTTGGATGATTGCTAATGAAAAAGAGAACCCTCTTTATGAGCATTTTGATAGAGACCTTGAGATAGCAAAAAAATATGGGTTAACACTTAGTCTTGGAGATGGTATGAGGCCGGGTGGGTTGGTGGATGCAACTGATAGCGCCCAGATTGATGAACTTCTTACTCTTGGAGAGTTAACAAGAAGAGCTTGGGATGCAGGTGTACAGGTTATTATAGAAGGACCAGGACATATCCCTATACATGAGATACCAGCCAATGTTATGTTGCAGAAAAAAATTTGTCACGGAGCACCTTTTTACGTTCTAGGTCCTCTTGTTACAGATGTAGCGCCTGGGTACGATCATATAGTTTCTGCAATTGGTGGTGCTGTTGCTGGTTTAAATGGTGCTGATTTTCTTTGTTATGTAACTCCAAGTGAACACCTTGCTCTACCAGGGGTTGAGGAAGTTATTGAAGGAACTATTGCTTCAATAATTGCGGCTCACGTTGCAGATATTGGGAAAGGCGTTAAAGGTGCTTTGAGCTGGGACTATAAAATGGATAAAGCAAGGACAAGTAGAGATTGGGAAGCTCAAAAAAAATTGTCTATAAACCCTAAAAAGTTTGATGCTTTACATATTAAAACATCTGCTGAAGATAAAGATGTTTGCACTATGTGTGGTAAATATTGTGCCATTAAAACCGTAGAGAATTACCTGAACACAAAGATTGAGCGGTGATTATGGATAAAATAAAAAAATATGGTGAGGAAGTTCTTAGAAGTAACTCTGAAGAGGTGAAAAAGATTGATGGAACAATCTTGGATATAATTAAAAAGATGAAAAAAGTTCTTAAAGAAGAAAAAGGGCTTGGTCTTGCAGCACCTCAAATAGGTATCTCAAAAAGAATTTTTATAGCCTTAGATTCAGAGAAAAAAAGAATTTTTACTGTAATCAACCCTGAAATTATTAAAAAGAAAGGGAAAGAGATAGATTTTGAGGGATGTTTAAGTTTTCCTGAAATGTTTTTTTCTATTGAGCGAGCAAAAACGGTTGTTGTTAAAGGGCAGAACGATAAAGGTGAAGATATTATAATTGAAGCTAACGGAATTTTAGCAAGATGTTTTCAACACGAGATAGACCATCTTAACGGTAAACTAATTATAGATTATGCCACTAAGGAAGAGAAGAAGGTCTGCAAAGAAAAGATAGAAAGGCTTTTAAAAAAATGATTCCAGAATTTCTTATATCTTTTGATACTGCTAATCTACCTTGTGAAGAGGTGGATTTTGTTGTTTTTGGAGGAGGAATTGCAGGGTTAAGTGCTAGCCTTGAACTCAAATCTTATAATACCCTGCTTCTTTACAAAAATGGTCTTGAAGAGACCTGTTCTTATAATGCTCAAGGGGGGATTGCTTCAGCGATGGCAAAAGAAGATTCCCCGTTGAAACATAAGGAAGATACTGTTCTTACAGGATGTGGGTTATCCAATTCGCAAGCTATTGAAATTCTTGTGACAGAAGGTATTGATAGAATAAAAGACCTTATTGATAAGGGGCTTTTTTTTGATAAAAAAGAAGGGGATTACCATTTTACTCGTGAAGGTGGCCATTCTTGCAGGAGGATTCTACATATAGAAGGGGATTTTACAGGGAAAAAAATAACATCCTTCTTGTATGAGAAAGTAGAAGAAGAAAAAAATATAAATATATCACACTCTTTTTTTCTTATAGATTTTCTTTCTGTTGAAGAGAGTATAACTGGTGCTCTGATATATGACAGAGATAAAAAAAGAGTTTTTGTTTTAAGAGCAAAGGCTTTTATTCTTGCAACAGGTGGGGCGGGTAATATTTTCCAAGAAACAACAAATCCTGCTGGGATAACAGGAGATGGGCTATCTGTTGCTTACAGGAGAGGAGTAGAACTTACTGACCTTGAATTTTATCAGTTCCATCCAACAACTCTTTATCTTGCAGGAGCGCCAAGGTTTCTTATATCAGAAAGTGTTAGAGGTGAAGGTGGAGTTCTTAGAAACGTTAAAGGGGAAAGATTTATGTTTGATTACCATCCGTCTGGAGAACTTGCTCCGAGGGATGTTGTGACAAGGTCAATAATAGACCAGATGAAACTTACTGGTTCTAACTGTGTTTACCTTGATATGTCAAAGATTAAAGATAATTTAGAAAAAAGGTTTCCTCAGATATATGCTTTTTGTAAAAACTACGGGATAGATTTGAATAAGACCTCTGTTCCAGTTAGACCGGCAGCTCATTATTTTATGGGCGGTATTAGAACCGATATTTTTGGAAAGACTAACCTTGAAAACCTTTACGCTTGTGGTGAGGTTGCTTGTACAGGAGTTCATGGGGCTAATCGGCTTGCGAGTAACTCTCTACTTGAAGCTTTGGTGTTTGGAGTTAGGGCTGCAAGAAAATCTATTGAGAAAATAGGTCAAAAAATAGATAAGAGAGAGTTAAAATATAGGTTCCCACAGAAGGCGGATATTCTTATAGATAAGGAAGATCTTAAGGTATCTATTAAAAGTTTAATGTGGCGAAATGTAGGTATTGAAAGAGAAGAAGAAGTTTTAAAGGTTGCAACAAAAAAGTTTGAAAATTGGGAAAATTATGCTTTCCATAAAGAGTTTTCTGATATAGGTGGGTTTGAGGCTTTAAATATGTTGATAATATCTTCTTTGATTACAAAATCCGCTCTTATGAGAAAAGAGAGTAGAGGAACCCATTATAGGAAAGATTTCCCTTCACAAGATGATAAAAACTGGAAAAAAAATATTGTTGTAAGTAATAAAGGGTTGAAAATTAAGATTTAAGTTGTTTAATAAAGGCTATACAGGTATGGAAAGAGTAAAAGATAGTAGGCAAGATAAAGATGTAAGGGTGAAGAATTTTGAAGAAGTAACTTTTGGCTATACACAACAAGAAGCAGTTGTAGAAGCTACTCGTTGTTTACAATGTAAAAATCCTCCGTGCGTAAAAGGATGCCCTGTAGAAATAGATATTCCGTCTTTTATAAAGAAAATAAAAGATAAAGATGTTGAAGGTGCAGTAGATGTTATTTTTCAAAAAAATATGTTACCTTCAATATGTGGTAGAGTTTGCCCGCAGGAAACTCAATGTGAAAAACTATGTGTTTTGAATAGAAGAGAAAAACCAATAGCGATAGGAAAACTTGAAAGGTTTGCAGGAGATAGAGGGGACGTCTCTTTTTCTTGTACATACTCAGGACCTATTGCGGCTGGTACTAAGGTTGCGGTTGTAGGTTCAGGTCCAGCTGGTTTAACGTGTGCGGCGGAACTTGCAAGGTGCGGGATAGTTGTAACTGTGTTTGAAGCGCTCCATACACCGGGCGGAGTACTTGTTTATGGGATACCAGAGTTTCGTTTACCTAAAAAAATTGTTAATAAAGAGATATCTTTTCTTGAAACCCTTGGAGTAGAAATAAGGAATGATGTTATTGTTGGTAGAACAATAACAATAGATGATATTTTTGATATGGGATATAGAGCTATTTTTATTGGTTCTGGTGCTGGGTTACCTTCTTTTATGGGCATAAAGGGAGAAAACCTTTTAAGGGTATATTCTGCTAACGAGTTTCTTACAAGGGTTAACCTTATGAAAGGGTATCTTTTTCCTGACTATGATACTCCTGTTAGTGTGGGTAAAAAGGTTGCAGTTATTGGTGGTGGTAATGTGGCTATGGATTCTGCAAGAGCTTCTTTGAGGTTAGGGGCTGAACAAGTAAACGTTTTATATAGAAGAACAGAAAAAGAGATGCCTGCCCGATTGGAAGAATATGAACATGCAAAAGAAGAAGGTATCAACTTTATATTTCTTGTGCAACCTCTTGAGATTCTTGGCGATGAAGAAGGGTATGTGAATGGTGTAAGAGTTATACATAATAAGCTTGGTGAACCTGATGAGAGCGGTAGAAGACGTCCTGTTCCAATGGAGGGTTCGGAAGAAATTATCCAAACAGATTCTATTATAGTGGCTATTGGGCAAAACCCAAGCCCTTTAATTCCAAATACATATAGGAAGCTTCAAATTGGCAAGAAAGGCAATATTATTGTTGATGAAAGGACCTGTGAGACAAATGTTTCTGGAATTTTTGCAGGCGGAGATATTGCAACAGGTGCTGCAACTGTTATTAGCGCTATGGGTATGGGCAAGACAGCTGCAAAAAGTATAATTAAATATCTTGAAAAAAAATAATAAGTTAAAAATGAGGATTGCAACGTCGTAATCCCTCGGAGATACTCGGGACAAGACTCATTTTTATGTTATGCCTATTACCAGTATGGGTTAAGTGAGAGATCCTGAAACAAGTTCAGGATGATAGGGTAGTGAAAGGCACAAATGATGGGTAGCATATTCAACCAAACAAGGAGGTTATAATGGGAGGCGGTTTAACTGTATTACTTGTTGTTGTATTTATATTTTTGTTTAATGCAATAAAGGTTGTAAATGAGTATGAAAGAGGAGTTGTATTTAGATTAGGAAGATTGGTTGGCGCAAGAGGTCCTGGTCTTTTTATACTTCTTCCTATGGTTGAAAGAATGGTAAAAATTAGTTTAAGGACTCTAACGTTTGATGTGACGCCTCAAGAAGTAATGACTCGTGATAATGTTCCAATTAAGATTAATGCTGTGGTCTGGTTTAGAGTTATGGATCCAAGTAAGGCTGTGGTTGAAGTAGAAAATTACCATATGGCTACAATGCAACTGGCTCAAACTACTTTAAGAGGGATAGCAGGTCAATTTGAGTTAGACCAGATGCTCTCTGAAAGAGATACAGTTAACCAACAGTTGCAACAGATTATAGATCAACAGACCGACCCTTGGGGAATCAAGGTAAGTATTGTAGAAATAAAAGAAGTTGAACTGCCTGATACTATGAAAAGAGCAATGGCAAGGCAGGCGGAGGTGGAGAGAGATAGAAGAGCAAGAATTATCAACGCTGAAGGAGAATATCAGGCTTCCGAAAAATTGAGGGACGCCGCAAAGATACTTGATGAGATACCTATAGCAATCCAATTAAGGTATTTGCAGACAGCCTCTGAAATTGCAGCAGAGAAGAATACAACTGTCCTCTTTCCTTTACCAATGGAATTTTTAAAGTTTTTTGATGCACAAAAAAAGAACGGTTAAATTAGTTTTTATATGAAAAAATTTAAAAATATTGGCATTGTAGGGCTTGGCTTGATTGGAAGTTCTATTGCTCTTGAAATTAAAAAGAGGAAACTTTCAGAAAAAACTACCGGTTTCAGCAGACGGCTGGAGACCCTTAAAAAAGCTAAAGAGAAAGGGTTAATAGATGAATATTTCCAGAATTTTGAGGAAGGGTTAAAATACCTCGATTTTCTTATCCTTGCTACCCCAATAGAAATTGTAAAAGAATATTTTACTAAAATAAAAAAAGAGGGGTCTAAAGTTCTTGTTACAGATGTTGCAAGTATTAAAGAAAAAATAGTTGAGGAATCTTTAAATATTCTTGGAAAAGAGAACAATTTTGTTCCTTCTCACCCTATGGCTGGTTCTGAAAAGAGCGGAATGGACGGAATTGAAGATAACCTTTTTGACGAGAAATATGTTATTATTACTCCGACAGATAATACAGATAAGAATAATATATCTGTTGTGGAAGGATTCTGGGAATCTCTTGGAGCTAAAACTTTTTTTCTTTCACCGTCAGAACACGATAAATTGATAGGTTTAACCAGCCATTTTCCGCATTTGATGGTATATTCGTTGATTTCTCTTTTTGAGAAATACCAGAAAACAGATGTGTTGTTCAGGTGTGTTGGGACAGGTTTTTCTGATACAACAAGGATAGGGAAAAGCAATCCTGACCTCTGGGCTAATATTTTTCTTACAAATAAAAAAAATATGATTTATTGGATAGAGGAGTATGAGAAAGCATTACAAGAGATTAAGGAACTTTTGCTTAATGATTCTTTTGATAAACTAAGGTTTAATTTAAGTCAACTAAAAATGGTAAGGGAAAGAGTAGATGAAAAGGAATGAAATTTTTGAGAATAACAGAAGGATTGTTATAAAGATAGGAACTCAGGTATTGACTTCTGATAATAATAGGTTAGATGTTTCTGTGATAGAACATATTGTTGAACAGGTTTGCCAGATTAAAAAAAATGGGGTTGAAGTTATTATTGTTACCTCTGGGGCCATTGGTGCAGGAATGCAGGTTTTGGGTTGGCATGAAAGACCTAAAAGCATAAACAGGTTGCAGGCTGCTGCAAGTATAGGGCAGAGTAGGCTTATGCGTGTTTATGAAAGACTTTTTAAAGAAGAAGGTTTTAATGTTGGTCAGATACTTTTGACCAGAGATGTTTTTGTGTCTAATGAGCGAAAAAAGATTGCAATGAGAACCTTTTCTACTCTTTTAAAACTCGGTGTTATCCCAATAATTAATGAGAACGATAGTATAGCAGTAGATGAGATTAAATTTGGCGATAATGATACCCTATCATCTCTTGTGGCTGAACTTATAGAAGCTGATATGCTTATTTTTTTGACAGGGGTAGATGGTTTAAGTAAAAACGATCCCAAAAAAAATAAGAATAGTAAGGTCATAAAAGAGGTCAAAGATTTTAAAGAGATTTTGAGTATAGAAGAAGGGGCTGTGTCAAAGCAAGGTACTGGAGGAATAAAGAGTAAACTGGCAGCAGTTAAGTATGCAACAGATAGAGGTGTTTTTTGTATCATCTTGAATGGTAAAAAAATGTGGAGTATAACAAAAGCGTTTGATGGAGAGATAATTGGGACTCTTTTTTTCCCAAAACTACTTGAACAAAAATAATATGGACTGGAAAACTAAAATATCTGAGCAGGCTGAAAAGATGAAGAATGTTTCATTAAAATCATTAGGTTTTACAACTGAACAGAAAAACAATTTTCTTTTGAAACTGTACGAAAATATAGAAAAATATAGAGATAGTATCTTACGCTCTAATAGTAGAGATGTTAATAAAGCCAGAGAATCTAACCTCCCTGAACCTTTTATAGATAGATTGGCTTTAACCAATAAAAGAGTTGATAAGATGCTTGAAGCTATTGGTGTTGTTACAAATCTTCCTGACCCTGTTGGCGTTAAGATTTGGGAAACAGATAGACCAAACGGACTACACATAGAGCGGGTTAGGGTGCCAATAGGTGTTATAGGAATAATTTATGAATCAAGGCCAGACGTTACTATTGAAGCAAGTATACTTTGTATTAAGGCAGGAAACTGTGTTGTTTTAAGAGGCGGCAAAGAGGCAAAGTATTCCAATAGCATACTGGTTGAAATTTTAAAAGAAAGTTTAGTGGAGGTAGGATTACCTGCTGATATGGTGAATTTAGTTTCTGTTGGCGGAAGAAAATCTGTGAGGTATCTACTTTCTTTATCAGAATATATTGATTTGATTATTCCGAGAGGCGGTGAATCTCTAATAGAAACAGTTGTTCAACATAGCAGAATCCCTGTTATAAAACACTACAAAGGTGTGTGTCATACATACATTGATAAGTATGCTGATATTGATATGGCTTTAAAGGTTGCAGTTAACGCAAAGATTCAGAGACCTTCTACTTGTAATGCAACAGAGACGTTGCTTGTTCACAAAGATGTATCTAAATCGTTTATTCCGGCAATAATGGAAATTTTTATGAAGGAGAAAGTAGAGGTTAAGGGTTGTAAAAAGACACTAAAGATTGTTTCAGGTATAAAAGAAGCTACTGATAAAGATTGGGAAGAAGAGTATCTTTCAATGAAAATTTCTATAAAAATTGTTGATTCAATAGAAGATGCAATAGAACATATAAATAGGTATGGAACCTCTCATTCTGAAGCTATTGTTACAAGTTGCAACTTAAATGCTACAAAGTTTTTAAAAGAGGTTGACGCTTCTGCTGTTTTTCATAACGCTTCAACAAGATTTACCGATGGAGGCGAGTTTGGGCTTGGGGCTGAAATAGGAATAAGTACCGATAAAATACACGCAAGAGGTCCTATGGGCCTTGAAGAACTTACTTCTTATAAATACTTAATTTACGGTTATGGACAACTTAGGCAATAGGATAGGAATAATAGGAGGAACGTTTGACCCTATTCATAACGGGCATCTTATTATAGCTGAAAAAGCTCGAGACGAGTTTAGTCTGGAAAAAGTAGTTTTTATACCTGCTGGTAACCCTCCACACAAAAAAACTTTTTTTGCTTCGGCTGAGCAGAGATATGAGATGGTTAAAACTGCAGTAAAAAATAACCCTTTTTTTGAAGTGTCAACTATAGAACTTGATAAGAAGAGAATTTCTTATACCTATGAAACAGTGTTACAACTTGAGCAACAATATTTAAATTCGCAGTTATATCTTATTATTGGTGAAGATTCTTTTCTTGATTTAGCTTCGTGGCACAAATACGAGTTGTTAGCAAAAAAAGTTGTTTTTCTTGTGGCTCGCAGGGATTTGGTAGAAAAATCTGTAAAACCTCCTTTAGATATTGAGATGTTAAACTACTATTTTATTTCATCGCCATTAGTGGAAATTTCATCTTCATACATAAGAGATTGCATTTATTTTGAAAAAACAGTAAAATATTTAATCCCTGATAAAGTTTTTGAATATATAAGGAGAAACAATCTGTATGGATTTAATAACACTTAAAAAAAAGATTAAGGAAATATCAGAAGAAGCGGGTAAAGAAATAGAGAATATTAAAGATAACGCTACTCTTGATATATGGAAAATAAAATATCTTGGTAGAAAAGGTGTAGTTAACTCTCTTTTTTCAAATATGTCTGAGTTAGATATTGCTTCTAAAAAAGAGGCAGGAGTTATACTCAACAGTCTAAAAAACAGTTTGACTGAACAATATGAGTATAGGTTGTCTTCATCAGACCAAGAGAAGAGTGATATAAACCTTTCTTTTCCGGGAAAACCTGTATCGATAGGTCATCTGCACCCTATAAGCGTAACCATAAGAGAGATGTCTGAGATTTTTACAAGACTCGGTTTTGGTATTGTTTCAGGTCCAGAGATAGAGACTTCATATTATAATTTTGAGGCTTTAAACATTCCAGATGGTCACCCTTCGAGAGATGCTTGGGATACATTATATTTGAATGAAGCCGACAAGATTCTTTTAAGGCCTCATACAAGTCCTGTTCAGATACGTATGATGGAAAAAAAGTCACCTCCTTTGAGAATTGCAGCGGTAGGAAAATGTTTTAGAAGAGACGCTGTTGATGCTACCCATAGCCCTGTTTTTCATCAGATGGAAGGCTTTATGGTTGACACAAATATTAATTTTTCACATCTGAAAGGTGTTTTAACATATTTTATTAACAAGATGTTTGGAGATAATATTAGTGTTAAGTTTACTCCTTCGTATTTTCCTTTTACTGAACCGAGTGCAGAGTTAAGTATGTCTTGCATTGTCTGTAAAGGGAAAGGATGTTCAGTATGTAAAAATTCTGGATTTATAGAAGTTCTTGGTTGTGGAATGATACATCCTCAGGTCTTTAGAAATGTTGGGTATGACCCTGAAAAATATACAGGATTTGCTTTTGGGATGGGGATAGAGAGACTTGCAATTATAAAATTTGGAATAACAGATATAAGATATTTTTATCAGAATGATATGAGGTTTATTACTCAATTTATTTAACATAAAATGGAATAAAAGAAATGAAATATTCACATAATGCTATATCAGAGTATTTGTCAGGAAGTATTGGAAAAGAAGTTCTAATAGAGTACCTTGATTTGCTTGGCTTGAATCCTTTAGTAATATCTTCTGATGAAAAAGATATTATTTTTGAACTGGAAACACCTGCAAACAGAGGATACCTTTTAAGTCTGCTTGGTGTAGCCAGAGAGGTGCTTCCTTTTACTTCTTGTGACCTTAAATTGCCTGATGATGGTTTTGAAGAAGATTTTTCTTCTGATATTTCTTTGAAGATTGAGAGTGAAAACGACTGTCCATACTATTCTTGCCGTGTTATGAACGGCGTAAAAAATGTTAATTCTCCAGAACATATAAGAGAAGTTCTTAACAAGATGGGATACAGAAGTTCCTTTAGCACAGTTGATATATCTAATTTTGTTATGGCAGAGATAGGGCAGCCGTTGCACATATTTGACCTTGATACAATAGAAGGGTATGTTGAGATACGTAGGGGTAGGAAAGGGGAAGTATCGGAACTTATAGATGGTAAAAAAATAGAGATAAATGAGGATATTCTTGTAATTGCAGATGCTGTAAAGGTTATTGCTGTGGCAGGTATTATGGGTTGCTCGGTATCTGAAGTGAAAGAAAGTACAAAAAACATTCTTATTGAAAGTGCAATTTTTAATCCTTCCGTTGTTCGTAAAGGTAGCAAAAAATTGGGATTAGCTACTGATGCCTCTCTTAGATTTGAGAGAGGTATGGATAAAACTACTGCCCTTAAAGGTATGTTGAGGGCGACCCATCTTATTCATAAAATCGGTGGAGGTAAAATTGGCAATCTTAATGAGGCTGGTAGTATTGAAGAAAAATCTAAAGAAGTAGTTTTGGATAAAAGAAGAATTGAGAAACTTCTTGGAATAGATGTGGAAGAAGATTTTATTGTTAAGACACTTGAAAAATTAGGTTTTTCTATCCGCAAAAATCAGAATACTTCTTATATAATTAAAGCGCCTGTGTACCGGAATGATATAAAAGAGGATGTTGATGTTATTGAAGAAATTGCAAGGTATGGTAAGTACTCTGAAATTCCCTCTGAAATGCCTTTAGCAGTTATTGAGCCAACTCCATCTGCTAATCAGGTGGAGGAGATAGAAAAGATTAAAGATATATCTGTTAAACTTGGGTTTTCAGAGTTTATAAATATGGGTCTTACAGATAAAAGAAGCGTAGAATTCAATAAAGATAGTTTGTATATTCCTGTTGAAAACCCGTTGTCTGCAAATTTAGGATATTTAAGGACGAGCCTTATTCCAGAAATTTTGGAATCAATTAAGTTTAATGTTTATCACGGTTTTAATAGAATAAATATTTTTGAAGTTGGGAAGGTATATTTAAGTAAAGATAATGATTTTAGAGAGGAACTGAAAATCTTGTTTGTGTCGGTAAATAGTGGTGATTTTTTTGTCCTGAAAGGTAAGGTTGAAAAGTTTTTAGAAGAATGTGGGATAGAAAAAATAAGTTTTCTTAATAAACCGAACCCATTTTCTCGAGAAGGATGTAGTACATCGATTTTTGCATATAATCGACCTGATACAGAATTAGGCAAACTCTTTATTCCTTCAGATGATATTAAAAGTATTTATGATATAAAAGAAGAAGAAATATATATATGCGAGATGTATCTTGAACCTTTATCAACTCTTTTAAATTTTGAGAGAAGTTTTAAATCTCTACCGAAATTTCCATATTCAAGTAGAGATTTTTCTTTTATACTAAATAAAAATATAAGCTGGGAAGATATTGAAAAAACAGTTAGAGCTCTTGATATGCCTGTTGAAAAAATCAATTTCTTTGATGCTTATGAGGGTAAGAATATTGAAAGCGGAAAGATAAGTATAAGTTTTTCTGTTTTCTTTAGATATCCTGATAAAACACTTGAAAGTGTTGAAATAAAAAAATTTTCAGATATAATAATAGAAACTATTAATACTAAGTTTAAAGGGATACTTAGAGGTGAAGATAGAAAGTGTTGAAATATTAGGAAAAAAACTTCAACTACAACTTGGTCTTAAAACTAGTGAGTTACAAGAGGTTAACAGAAAGATTAACAAGCGTTTAAAATCGCTTATGGTTGAATACCCTAATCTTGATAAGATAGATATACTAAGTTTTTATATAGTAGAGTTACACGAAGAGATGTATAATATAAAAACCAAACTTGCGAAGGAAGAGAAACGTTTTGTTAAAATATCGGGAAAACTTCTTTCAATTGAAAACAGAATAAAAAAAGAAATAGAAAAACTTGACATTGAAACTTTTGAATGATAATATAGTATACAAGTTTGTGAATTATGAAATCATAATATACTTAATGCGGGGTGGAGCAGTGGTAGCTCGCCAGGCCCATAACCTGGAGGCCGACCGTTCAAATCGGTCCCCCGCAACTTTGTTTTCAGTTATAAGAAGAGTTTAAATTTAAAATTTGAATTTATAATGTCGGTGTTATTTAATTTAGAATAACAGACTTCCCGAATTATTGAAAAGAGTATTATGGTCTGAAAAAGCACTGGCAAGGGAAGATTCCTACTTTTTCAAAAGTAATGCTTGTCTGAGGATAATAGTGAAAATAGGAAAACAGAGAATATTATCTATAGATTTGGGAAGTACAAAGATAAGAATATGTGACATTCAAAGAGCCTCACCTAAATTTAAAGTTACATATTATGATGAATTGGAAATCCCCAGTATAGTTGAAGATAAGAGCGATTTTTTCAGAACAGAAGGAAGAGCTTTTATAAAACGTCAACCAAGCAATTCTTTTTATGTTTCCCTACCTGGAAGAGGAATATTGATACGTACTTTAACCATCCCAAAGGTTCCATTAAAAAAAGTACGAGATATTTTAAAATACGAAGTTCAGCAACAGATACCTTTTCCTCTTGAGATGGTAGAATGGAAATATCAAATCTTGAGCGAAGAAGGAGAATCTTTTAATATTCTGCTCGCAGCCGCAAAAAAGGAATTGATAAATGAATTCTTAAGTAGTTTGTCTATGCTTGGGATAGATTATGCTTACCTTGATACCGACCTTTTTGCTTATTTTAACGCTTTTAGGTTTTCCCAACAGTTTAACTCCGAAAAATGTCAAGCCATTCTTGAGATAGGTGCTAATTCCTCTAATTTGATTATCAACCATAAAGAAAAAATCCTTATGCGTTCTTTAACTACTGCTGGGGAAACTATCACCAATGCTATTGTTGAAGCAGAGACGATACCTTTTGTTGAAGCAGAGGATAAAAAAATTGCAGAAGGATTAAGTTTACCTATTGTAGCAACAAGTATGGAAAACCTTAATACTGAAATACAGAATTCAATAGATTTTTGGCGTTTTACTCAGAAAGGTCCTGAAGTTGAAGAAATATTTCTTTGCGGGCAAAGCGCATTATTTAAAAATGTGAAAGAGTTTCTGCAAGAAAAATCGAGAATACCTACCTACCTATTTAAAGTTTTTTCCAATTTTGAACTCAATTCTCAATACTCTTATTTAGAATCCAAAGATATTGAATTTGCTGTTTTAACAGGGGTGGCTCTTAGAAAAAATAGACAGACCGTTATTAATCTTGATATGATTCCAGAAGAGATGGAAAGGATAAGAGAGTTTAGGCAGAATAGACCCTATATTTATATCTCAGCAATTATGGCAGGACTTATTGCTATGACTCCAACATTTTTTTATAATCAAGATAAAGCTGTTCTTAAGGTTTTACTTAATGAGATAGAGATGTCTTTACAACAGTATGAAAAATATAAACCTGAAGTTGACGCCCTAAAAGGTGAGATAGAAACTTTAGACGGGAAACAAAAAACAATTAAAAATATTACTGAAAGTAAAACAATATGGCTTAAAAGAATCCTTGATATAGGAAACTCCCTACCAAGCAGTAGAATTTATATTGCGTCCCTTTCACCTGGTTCCGAACAAGCACCTTCTGGTGGTACTCCCCCTCCTGCACAGACCCAGGAACATGAACACGATGAACCTGATGATCATGGAATGGAAGACCAACCAGAGGTTGTTCAACCTGCTTCACCAACAGGCGAATTGAGCGTTGGCGAAGAAAAAGTATTCACACTGAAAGGAGAAGTTATTGTTACAGATATTAAAAGTGCTTTTGGGGATTTCAAGACGTTTGTATCTGCTGTTAAGGAACTTTCATTTGTTGATAAAACAGATATCCTATATTGTGAACTAAACCAACAAGAAGAAAAACTCGATTTTTCACTTGTTATTTCCTTAAAATGAATAAAATTAAAGCGTTTATAAGCAAACATTCACTGGTTTTGTCATTTGTCTTTGTGCTTGCAATTATTGCGGTTGGACAATTTATAAATAAAAAGATAAAACAAGAGATAAAAACCACCGAGAATGTAATTAAAGAAAAATATGAACAAGCCAAAAAATACGAACTTGACGAGGAGAATGCTCCTTCTCAAGAACTTATTAATGAACTAACTGTAAAAAAGATGTTATTTGAAAGAAATGTAAATATGTTGATGGACCGTTTTTCGACTGTGTATCCTGTTTCTCACGAGTTTACTCTTTATCCTTCAATTGAGTTTAAAGAGTACCTCTACTTTTCTTCTGATCGGCTTTATAAAAAAGCTACACGAAGAAGGTTGCGGATACCAGAATCTCTTGGATTTCCTATGACAGGGTTAGTTCCAGAAGAACAGATTAAGACTTGGACCCTTCAGTTTGAAGTTGTTAAAGATATGGTTAACTTAATTCTTGATTCAGGAGTTTCTGTTATTGAAGAAATAACTTTTGGCGCTCCGCAGAAGGTTAGTTTTTATGATATGCTACCTTTAAAAATAACTGTCAGCGGAACAAGTAACGAAATAATGAGGTGTCTTAAATATTTTGAGCAACCATCTTCATATTTCACTTTAAAGAGTTTTTCTATAGAAAAAAGTGGAAAAGGTGTTTTTAGAATGAATATGGGTATAAATGCTATTATTTTAAAATATGAGGGTGCAATTGGCACTTAATAAAATATAATGGGAATCGATATAACTCTAAAAAGAATAGAGAAAAAAAGACGGATTCTTGAATTTATTGAAAGTAAAAAAATTGTTCAACGTAAGGAAACTAAAAAAAGAGAAGTTCTTATACAGGTGGATAAACGTGTCCAAGTTCCATACGTTAAGAAAGAAGAAACACCAAAGGAATATCAAAAGGTTTATATGGCTGATAGTAAAATGAGGAAGCAGCGTAAAGAGAAAGCAGTTCGTTCGTTTTCACTGAGTAAAGACAAAGATAAACTTAAAAATAAGGTTTTTCTTAATGGTGGTACAAATGAAAACGTTTCAAAGGTGGAGAAAAAGACTTCTCGACAAAAGGTGAAATCTGAACAGTCTGCTGTTGAGAAGGAGAGATTAGTATCTTCACGACTGAAAAAAAAGAAAGAAGCCAAGCAGGCAAAGTTGGATGAAATCCGTAAACAGAAAGAAGAAGCCCAACGTCAAAAAGAAGCGCGTCTTGTCGAGGAAAAACATATAAAAGAAGAGAAACTACGTCAGAGACAAGAGAATATTCTAAAAGAGAAAGAAGCTAAACAGGCAAAGTTGGATGAAATCCGTAAACAGAAAGAAGAAGCCCAACGTCAAAAAGAAGCGCGCCTTGCCGAGGAAAAACGTATAAAAGAAGAGAAACTACGCCAGAGACAAGAGAATATTCTAAAAGAGAAAGAAGCTAAACAGGCAAAACTGGATGAAATCCGTAGACAGAAAGAAGATGTCCAACGTCAAAAAGAAGCGCGCCTTGCCGAGGAAAAACGTATAAAAGAAGAGAAACTACGTCAGAGACAAGAGAGTATTCTAAAAGAGAAAGAAGCCAAACAGGCAAAACTGGATGAAATCCGTAGACAGAAAGAAGATGTCCAACGTCAAAAAAAGTCCCGCCTTATAGAAGAAAAACGTATAAAAGAAGAGAAACTAAACCAAAGACAAGATAATAAGACTAAACTTATTGGTTTTATTGCTTCTGTTCAAAAAAATAGGAAACTTATTCAACAAGAGAAGTTTCTTGAAAAGGCAGCGCTTATAGCAGATAAGAAGTTGCAACAAAAACAGACTAAACAAGCAGGTCTTGATAAGAAAAAAGAGGCGCGCCTTGTTGAGGAAAAACGTATAAAGGAAGAGAAGTTACGCCAAAGACAAGAGAATATTCTAAAAGAGAAAGAAGCCAAGCAAGCAAAACTGGATCAAGTTCGTAAACAGAAAGAAGCACTTCTTGCTGAGAAAAGACGAGCAAAAGAAGAAGAGTTACGTCAGAGACAAGAACTTACCCTAAAAGAGAAAGAAGCCAAGCAGGCAAAACTGGATGAAACCCGTAAGCAGAGAGAAGAAATCCAGCGTCAAAAAGAGTCCCGCCTTGATGAGGAAAAACGTATAAAGGAAGAGAAGTTACGCCAAAGACAAGAACTTATCCTA
>Ga0172382_10002352_pt1 | contig 31935 bp, 22 predicted proteins | sample Leawel138RmetaG_FD_122245 | JGI IMG/M metagenome (GOLD analysis project Ga0172382, IMG submission 122245) | Leachate microbial communities from a municipal landfill in Southern Ontario, Canada - Leachate well 138R metaG | ecosystem: Engineered > Solid waste > Landfill > Unclassified | place...
AGGTTCTTCCACTGTCAGTGAAGATCTTTGTAATGGCTGCTTCATACTCCTTTTGCTTGTTATCCCGTCTCTCTTTGGTTTTCAACCAGTCATAGTACCCACTGGTTGAGAAATTCAGCATGGTGGCCCACTTTGTAACGGGATATTCAGTGTTCTTTTGAACAAAGAGATATTTTACTTCAGATGTTTCGCAAAGTAGGCCGCGGCTTTTTTTAGCATTTCGTTCTCCATTCATAAAGGACCAATTGCATTCCAATCCCACTGTGCCACCGACCCAAACCAAGTCTGGATGTGGGACATAACATGGTTCCCTGGACCAGTCAGAGGAATGTTCCATTATCTCTATTGTCCTGGATCTCTTTTGCAGAAAGATTGTTGCTTGGGATATCTGGACGGAGGAATCCGCAGATAATGCAAGTATCCTCATTCGCCGTGCAGTCTTGTCTGAGCAGCTAATCCTTAGTAGCAGACCGTTGGTTTTGCACTCGGATAACTCCGATAACGGTAGTCCAATGAAGGGTGCAATACTACTTGAGACCTTGTACAAGCTTGGCACAACACCTTCAAGAAGTCCTCCCGGCGTAAGTAACGACAACCCGTATGCGGAGTCGGTATTTAGAACGTGCAAATATCGTCCAAGCTATCCCTACCGGGATTCACAGATTTGGAGCATGCACGCTCTTAGTTCTTACTTTTGTACAGTGGTACAACATGAACACCGCCATAGCGGTGGTATATGAGCGCAGTTCTTAGGTAGCCATCACCTACGAAGTTGGTGGTAGTCCTTTCGGAGTTATGTGCCTGCACCCCTAAGGAAAGCCCAGGTTGTTGCCTGGTAGACGAAAAAGGATTAAGAGCTAGTTAATGCTGCAGCAAGGATTACCGAGTTAGTGCTGAGGACCTACAGATCAGGACCTCTAGCCCCAATTTCCAAGACCCCCGGACTAGATCAGCCGATTGGTCAATCAAAGTATGCCTTAGTGCGGAGCCGAAGCAGGGGACGTACCCTTACAGCGGTGGTGGGGTGCTATTCCCATCGGAGATGATGAGGCTGGTTTAAAATGGTGGGGTAAGGAGTGCGGGATTAAGTTGGGGGTACCGATGCCCCACGGTTTTTCGATAAGGATTACTAACAAAAATGGGCTTCCCTTGGTTAGGCATGCTTGAAAGAGCCCCAAATAGACATGCCCTGTCAGGGACTGAAAGGGTTAGCTCTAAACTCGGTGGCAATTCCTCCCACACACTTTAGCGATTTGTCCTTATTACCTAACCTAGAGGGTTTGTCTCGACAGTTCGAACTTGCTCAAAAGGGTCCAGATGACATGGGTTTGAGATTTGGCAAAGCCAATAATGTGCTTTCAATTATTTCCCCGTTCTGCTCTCCTAAAGGTATACTACTGCATCCATTGTCCGGGGCAGAATATGTAGGAAAGGTTTAGTCCTTTGTTGTGAACTCCATCTTCTAGTGGGTCCGGAACATGGGCAGACTACCGAAAATATTTCGGCGGTCTGCTGGGTCTCAAGGAATTAGGATTGTCTCTGTGGAATAACGCAAAGAAGGACTATTGTGAAAGGATGATTTCCGATGAACTGGTTTCTTGTGATTCTAGGTGTAGTTGTGATCTACCTAATCTTCTTGTATAACGGGCTAGTCACTCTGAGAGAGCGAGTCAAAAACGCTTGGGCCCAAGTGGACGTGCAACTGAAGCGACGTTATGATTTGATTCCTAATCTGGTGAATACGGTTAAGGGATACGCGGCCCACGAGAAGGGGACCTTGGAAGAGGTGACCAAAGCGCGTACTCAGGCCATGTCAGCTGGTGGACCCGCCGAGGCTGGTCAAGCTGAATCTGCCCTAAGTAGTACTCTGCGGACCCTGTTTGCGGTGGCTGAGAACTACCCGGAGCTGAAGGCTGATGCCAACTTTAGGGAGTTGCAGAAGGAGCTTTCGGATACGGAAAGTAAGATCGCCTACTCGCGCCAATTCTATAATGACACAGTCCAAAAGTATAATATTCGGGTCCAACGGTTCCCCGCTGTGCTAGTAGCTGGATTATTTGGCTTCCAGAACGAATCCTTTTTTACTCTGGATGAAGCAGCAACGGAACGGCAACCTATTAACGTGGACTTTTCCTAGGGACTCTATCTTGAGGGGGCAAAGAACATGATGAAGTGTTCTAAGCATTGGTGGTGGGCGGTTTTTCTTTTGCTGCTGCTTTCTTTAGGGACACAGGCAGCATCAGCCCGAAGCTACTCCTTTGAACGATTGCGTATTGAAGCATGGCTGCTGGAGGATGGTAGCCTCAGAGTAGAAGAACACCGTACCGTGCGGTTCAATGGTCAGTTCTCAGGTCTGTACCAGTGGATCGATACCTCGGCCAAAATTACCGTGCGGGACATTCAGGTGCGGGAGGGTGATCGGTTATATGAACGGAACCCAAGGGCGGAGATCGGTCCTGCGGGGACTTTCTTTGTACGGCAGGAGCCCCGGTCGGTCTATGTGGACTGGAGCTATTCAGCCCGGGATGAGGTCCGTACCTTTACACTAAGTTATGTACTCGGGCAAGCGGTGAGTCTGCATGAAGACGTAGGTGAATTATACGTTAAGTTCGTGGGGGATCATTGGGAACAGAAGACAAACCAGGTGGAAGTATTGCTGCATCTACCCCCTGGGGCTAGTAAGCAGGATGTGCGGGCATGGGGGCATGGACCGCTAAACGGTGTGGTGGAGATCCTTGATGGGCAGAGGGTTCGCTGGACTGTAGAGCCTCTGCCGGTTAAGACCATGTTAGAAGGACGGGTGACCTTTCCCAAGAAGTTGCTCCAGGCCTCTGCTCCCTATGCTGTGATTACCCACCGACAAGCCCTAGATGACATCCTAGCGGAAGAGCAGGCCTGGGCCAAGGAAGCAAACCAGGCAAGGTTCCAAGCGCGGCTGAATTGGGTGCTGGCTGTGTTGATTGTCATCGGTTCCCTAGTAATGGCTATTCGTGCCTATTTGCTCTGGGGCAGGGAGTACAGGCCACAGTTTGATGGTGAGTATTACCGGGAACTGCCAAAGGACTACTCTCCAGCGGAGATGTCGGTCTTGTACTATAACGGGACCATATCCACGAAGGACCTTACGGCCACTGTCTTAGACTTGGCCCGGCGGAAGTGGATCAAGATCGAAGAGATCACTCCCGAGAAGACGGGGATCCTTAGGCGGCGCAAAGATACAGATTATATGATGACTAGACTTGAAGGTGATGGTAAACCCTTAGCACCCCATGAAAAAAGAGTGATGGATCTCCTATTTGACACAGTTGCCAATAAAGAGCAGGGCTCGGTTAGCTTTAAGGATCTAGAGGACTTTGCGAAGAAACAGCGAACTACCTTTGCCTCGTTTTGGCAGCAATGGCAAAGCTCAGTGAAATCCCGAGCAGAACGCCATGGTTTCTTTGACACTACTAACGCGGGCCCAAGAAAGAAAGTCTTTCTTTTGGGGGTGCTACTTCTTGTCTTGGTAATCCCAGCGTTTATCATGAATTGGTTGGCCACGGGCTTTGCTTGTCTAATCGGTGGGTTCATCGTCATCTTGGGAGGAGCTTCGATTCATCGTCGTAGCCTTGAGGGTGCTGAGGACTTTGCCAAGTGGAGGGCTTTTCGTAAGTTTCTCCTGCATTTCTCCGAGATTGAGCGCCGAGAGATCCCATCACTGGTTATCTGGGAGCACTACTTGGTGTACGCCGTATCCCTTGGTGTTGCTAAAGAGGTCATCAAGCAACTACAGGTGGTCTATCCGGGATTAGAGGATGACGGTTACCGGTTCGGTTACGGTTGGTATTATATAGGGACGCGGGGTATGGGCAATTTCGAGCGGAGTCTTAGTCAACTCACAAGCTCCATGCAAAAAAGCTTCCAACAGTCCATCGCGGCAGCAACTGGCCAGAGTGCTTCGGGCAGTGGTGCTGGTGGTGGATTCTCCGGAGGTGGAGGCGGTGGTGTCGGAGGTGGAGGTGGCGGCGTCCGTTAATAAGCTTTCCAGACCTGCGAGGTTTGGTGTCTTTCCGTAAAAGGTGTGTCTAGGGCGTAGATTTTGCAAAACAGGTAAGGGCAGAGCACAAGGAATCGGCAGTTAGTTGCAGTCTTTGGGATGAGGGTCGGCACTTGATTCTCTAGTAGTGCTTTGTGTCAGCAGACTTACTCCCCATTGTCATTGGCAGATAGTTTCTGTGATGGGGCCGCCGGTAGATGCAATGGGGAGTAAGTGGTACTTAAGACCACTCCTGCTGGCGGGTGATAAAAGACCCAGATGGAACCAAAGGTAGTTCTCACTTGGAGACCGGTTCCACCTGGGATTTGATGTTGGCAATCAGGGTTGTTTCAGGACCGAGCCCCCAGGCATCTCATAAAGACAGCTGAACAAGGACACACGGTTCGGTGGTCTTGTCTACTGGGGCGTATTCGTTTCAGGTCTGGGACAGTTTTCGCATGCGATCACATTTCCAGAAGCCATTCCTACTCTAATAGGGACTTGGCACAAAGTCTCCGCCCCGGCACTCTTTTAAGTAATGCAGGGAACGTACTTGTCCGGTCATCTCCAAATCACCCCGATAGACAGGATCATGAAAGCCCTCGATATCGATGGTGCCTTGGTAGTTGGACTGGCGCAAGATTGTGATCAGGTCTGTCCAGTTGGAGTCTCCAAAACCCGGTGTTCGGTGCCAAGCGTATGCCTTTGGTCCGTTGATCCCATATTCTCGGATAATGTCCCAGGCGATGGTGGCGTCCTTGCCGTGTACGTGGAAGATCCGATGGGCCCATTTCCGAAGCTGGGGTACAGGATCAATGAGATTAACCAGTTGATGACAAGGCTCCCACTCCAACCCGATATTCTCAGCAGGGAGTGCATCAAACATCATTTCCCACGCGGTGGGGCCATGGGCGATGTTCCAGCCTCCTCTATGCCAATTTCCACCCATACCGCAGTTTTCAAAGGCTAGGCGGATCCCCTGATCTTCCGCCCGTTTTGCTAAGGGCTCGAAGACTTCGCGAAAGCGCGGTATGCATTTTTCTATAGGTTCATTGACGACCCTTCCGGCAAAGCCAGTTACCAGATCAGTGCCAAAAAGGTGTGCATGGTCAATGAGCTGTTTCCAGTCATCCACAGCTTTGTCATTATCCTCAACCAATGCGTTATTGGAGACGGATAGGCTCGAAATCACAACATCGTGTCCTTCCAGTATTTCCTGTAATCTTTGGGCTAGTTGGGGTAAATTAATATCGCCAATGGTTTCCCAGAAGGTCAGACCAAAAGACTCAAAACCTAATGGTAGAATCTGCGGGATGACCTTAAGTGCCATGTTCCCAGGTACAAGCGTGCCGATACGTAGTTTGTGCAATGTTGTTCTCCTTTCATGATGTGAGATAGTGTACAATAAAAGCATAATGCATATTCGGCATAAGGTCCATAGATAATCTTGTGTGTTTCCTATCTTGTGGGGGTGCGTATATCGGTCGATTTAGACAGCTTGTGGACGCAAAAAGCATATCGAATTCATGGACTCATGTCAGCAGTAGTTGTTTTCAAAACTTGATGCTTTCTTGGATTCGTTCCGAAGCCTACAACGATATGAATTATGGAGAATTCGTTCAGGAAGGGCCAAGTAGCGAATCTAGAACGATGTGGTAAGGCCTTGTAATCTAAGGACCCTAAGACTAGAAACCGATCACAGGGGCTAAACCGTAGGATCTAGTCCAAAGTAAAAAGTGCCTCCACAGAGCTATCCAGTACGCGAGCTAGTTTCATCGCTAATGCTAAAGATGGATCGTATCGGTCATTTTCGATGGCAATGATTGTTTGCCGTGAAACGCCTACGAGATTAGCCAAATCCTCTTGACGTAGTCCCTGTTCCTTTCGGATTTGCTTAATGATATTCCTCATGGTCTAAACACCACAAGACTGATGAAACCGATTACTAACGCAATGATTAGGATGATTACCGAGAGCTTGAGTATGGGGGTGTCCTTTAACTCACCATCTGCGGTCATCCTATGTTTGTAGTATAGTTGTGCTACTAGCAGAACTATGTTTTGCGAAATCAAGATCATGAAAGGTCTACTTAGAGGCTGTCTCATGATAATGTTATCGTAAACCATGGCAGCCAGTAGTGCTAAAATCACAAATGCATAGGCCCATTTCATTGCCTGGAGTTGAATGAACCTTTCCATTTCATCTGCCTTTTTAAAGCGTTGCGTTTTCATCTTATCCCTCCTAGAATGTCAAATGTTCTTTACATTTTCACTGTACAACGCTCTTCCAAGGATGTCAAGAACTCTTTACATTCTGTGTTTTCTTACCAAGGTATAGACAGACAGTCCAATTGTCTCCCCGGTTCCTGCAGAAGTAGGCCGTCAAGGGAGAGGAGGCTTTGCTGCAGGATTGCATTGTGGGAGGCTTGAGGATATGGTTTTGGGCGTACGGGTGCCTGCTATGGGTTACTAAGGGAAGAGATCCAGCTTTTATCTGATACAACTCATGTCAAAGGAAGGAGTTCTGAAAGGAACAGCGAAATATAAGTATAAAGTAGGTTAACCGGATATACCAACAAGGACGGATAGGACAGTTAGTCTCTGCGTAAAGTCAATGATAGCAAGGTATAAACGGCTAGTCATGGATGGGCTCGGGAAGGCATACAATAGAAGAGGGTTTGGATGTTGGTTAACGATGGTCATGGCACAGCAGTGTAGCAGAGGTAGTCTGACATGCCTAAAGACGACCACAGACAGGGTGCACGGAACAAGCTAGACTGTCTTAGAGTGCCGAATAGCGACGCATAGACACAGAAAGAATAGGGTTCTGCAGTTGAGGTTCACTAATGGTAGGAGAAAGCGTGTGGCAGCTCATTGAGTCAGATTAGCTATCACGCGGTATATCAGCTATGGAGTCGGTACATCGTCTTACTTACACATTGTTTGCTGTTGAGAGAATGGGCGCTTCCTAGGGTCTTTTGGTGGAGCGACTACGATGGAACATGGGGGAGAATATGGATAACATAAACCGAGCAGGTGCACCGATCCAAGGCGTCATGTCCTTATTGCTTACACCTTTTGATCACAACAAGTCGATTGATTGGCAGACTTACGAAGCATATGTCGATTGGCAGTTGGCTCAAATGCCGCATGGACTTTTTGCCGTATGCGGTTCAAGTGAAATGAAGTGGCTTACCATGGAGGAACGATTGGAACTGGCAGAAAGAGCAGTATTCCGTGCCAAGAAGGTACCAGTTGTTGCTACTGCTAATCTCTTGCCGGATTGTTCAAGGCATCGTGAAGAGCTACATAGAATGATTGACACGGGTGTATCCGGGGTTGTACTGGTTCCACCTTTCGGTCTTGGTAGGGAGCCTTCGAGACTTGAAGCATACTTTGGTGCTTTGATCGAAGCCTCTACAGTCCCTGTATTCTTATACGAATGGCCTCAAGTGGAGCCGTATCTCATATCCCATGAGAGCTTCTCGCGGTTAGTAGAGTATGGCGCTCTTGGCATCAAGGATACCACATGCACCATCGAGGGGATCACCTCTAAGATCCAGTCTGCACCCAACGCAGTCGTCTTCCAAGCTAATACTGCATTTGCTACCGATGCCATTCGGGCAGGGGCAGGAGGACTAATGGCAATAACCTCTACCTCAAATACCGATCTGGTCGTTCGTTTTTGGGAGGCTCTCGTCGAGAAGGATACAGATAGGGAGGCAGCTGTTTTGCAGAGAGAACTTGTCTTTCTTGATTCACTTCTCATTCGGGCTCATCCTGCTGCTGCGAAGTACATTGTTCGCCTACGCGGTCTAGATTTTCAGCTGTATACCAGATGGCCAGTCAACCTTGAACCTCAGGTTTTGAAAGCAATTGATATCTGGTATCACGATACGATTGCCTTCGGTCTATAGCATGGGGGGGATTAGAGGATGAAAAGCAACTCCGTCAGTAACTGCTTTGTTTCACCGATCACCAACTGTTGGGGCGAAAAAGAACAGATCGAGATTAATACCGAATGCAGACTCGTGTTCCGGGGAAGCAAGGGGGCTGCATTTAACCATCATCCGCAGATTACAGCTGCATTTGGTCGTTTGTACGCGACTTGGTCATGCGGGGACTTGGATGAGGACGATGTAGGACAGCGGATGGTCATGTCAGTCTCCGAGGATGGTGGAGTAACGTGGACTACTCCTTGTACTATCGTTGAGCGTGCAAACGCTGAGTACGCGCCAGCAGTCATAACAAATGGCGGGATCCGGGTATTTCAGGATCAGCTGATAGCTTACTATGGTTACTATGAGTTTACCAGGGCAGGTCTTGCTGACGGACGCCGGCAGCAGAAGGGTGCGGGGGAGGCACCGGTGGATCAATGGTGGCATCAGAACACGTATTGCGGTGCAATGGTCTCCGATGATTCGGGTGTTACGTGGAAGGATCAAGGGATTGTGGTTGATCGATTTGTTCCCAATTGGGGTCCACATTTAACTAGTACCGGTCGACTGATTATGCCCGGCAATCTATGGTTTCCCTATACGGACGATCCCGTTGGTACGAACCCATGGTACGTGACCGGATTACCTAGGTTACCTGACTGGTACGTCGATGATCCCGAGGGCTTCCATAGGGGTTGCCGGTATCGGGGTGATGCCCGTGAATACTGTGAAGGGTCGTTCTTCGAAACAGATGATGGCGTACTTCATATGATGCTCCGGACCAACCAAAACCGTTTAGCAGTCTCAACAAGCCATGATCACGGACAGACGTGGTCTGAGCCTTGCATGACATCCTTTGTTGACGATAACAGCAAGCACATGTTTGGCCGGCTCCCTGATGGACGTTTCTACGGACTCAGCACACCGAAACCAAATTCAGGTCGTACCCCTCTTGTTATGGCCTTAAGTGAAGATGGTGTTGTGTTTGACCGTCACTTTCTTTTAGGAAGTGAACCTTGCGGCGTTCCTCGGATGGAGGGTTTGCATAAGGGCGGGCGTTACGGCTATCCCCACTTGATCATGGTGGAAGGGATAGGGTTTGTCATCTACTCCGTCTTTAAGGAGGACATCGTGGTTTGCCGATTCCCCTTGAATGCACTGAAATAGCCATAGGAGTGGGCTTGTGAGAGAGTACGATCAAATAAACAGTCTGTAGGTACCTTACATCCGTTCTTAGCATTGACCAGCGAAGTGTATTAGCTACATTCTGTTCTGCCTGGGCTTTTGCGGAAATACGTCTTCACTAGAGGGGGTGGATTAGGCTGGCGTTCATATTATCCCATACATATCCAAATATATGATTTAAGAGAGGAGATGAAACATAATGAAATTTCATTGGAGAGTAATTATTGTAGCCCTGTTCATTCCACTTATGCTGTCCTCGTTAGCTATTGGTGAAAAGGTGCATCTCACCTTTATGACCTTTGGACCAGATAGTCTGATCGCTGGATTCCAGCAAGTAATAGAAGGTTTTGAAGAGGAAAATCCAGGAGTGAGTATTGAACTCCAACCAGCCACAGGACCTACTGATCTGCGAGACAAGGCCTTGGTTGCCTTTGCCGGCGGAGTAGGCCCAGACCTAATTGGCGGAGATGATGCGGTCGCATATGCTTTGATGGCTGCCGATGGTCTGCTTGAGTTAAGTGACTTGATTGAAAGTGATCCGCATATTGGCCAAATCGAGGATTCGTTGCTGCCGGGTCTTTGGGAAATGGCCACATATGGTGGCAAACGATTTACAATTCCGATGGGGGTAGCACTGGAAGATTGGTATATCAATGTTGATCATTTCAATACATCGGGTCTTGCTCTTCCCACTGAGGACTGGAACTGGGATCAGTTTCTCCATGTGGCCAAACGCTTGACGATGTACGATGGGAGCGAGATTGTCCGGGCAGGCTATGTCCTAGAGGTCCACGCATTACATGAGATACTACCGTGGATCATCCAAGCTGGCGGGCTTCCCTTCGACGACTGGTCTAATCCCACCGAATCATTATTTAGTACTCCGCAGGTAAGGGAAGCCTTACGGTTCTTGTATGATTTGAGGTGGGAGCATGCGGTTGTACCTAGGCCAGGCGAGCTTCCCGGTGGAAGTGTGAACATATTCATGCAGGATAAGGTGTCTATGCTGACCCATTGGCCTGCCCGGGTTGGGCAGTTTGCACGGGCCGAATTGCCATTTAAGTGGAAGGTCCAGCAAGCTCCACAGAATAAGGAACGCGCTGTCATTGGAGCAATAGATGGCTTGAAGATTGGTTCACAAACGAAACACCCCGACATTGCGTGGGAGTTTCTAAAATACCTTGTGCGACCAGACGTGCAGCGAATTCTGGCCCCCAATTTCCAGATACCAGCTGTGCAAGAGGTGGCGATGTCCGATGACTGGCTTGAAAGTCCTGTCCCGGGTGTAAATAAAATTGCCTTTCTCAAAGATGCCCAGTTCCTGTATAATCGGGCTCAGAACCCGGCTGTTGCTTCTGATGTGGATCGGGTCTTCTTAGAAGAATGGAACATGGCCTTTGATGGAGGAAAGTATCCCATTGAGCACATGGTTCAAAGTGTAGATGAGCGTCTTAACGCCATCTTGACCAAGTAATCAAAACCTAGTCCAATGAATAAGGGTAAAGGCGGGGAGGCTCTTTTTCCTGCCTCTACCCTCAATGGAATTTGTATTGTTGTAGTGAATGTCCTTGCTCATAACCCGATATTTTCAACCAGCCGTCAGATCCCAGTGTGTGTCATCTGATCAACGCTAGAAGGTCCTGATGATCTGTGATGATCGACCAGAGCTTCCTTTGTACAGTTTTCGCCCTAAGCAGGGCATGTTCTAGGTCAGACTTGGTGAACAGCAGGGAATCGGGAAACCAAAGACTGTGTTAGGGAGCGTGGCTTATCATAGTTTAAGGAGATAGAGACAGGAAAGGGCGAGAGATTTTTAAGGCCTACCAAGACCGAGGGCACAAAGGCATCGGCACAGTGGCTTTTGGGAAGGCTGCAGGTTTGAGAGTAACCTAGGAAGCTAACTAACGGGAGAAAAGGTTAGTCGCAGGTGCTATCAAACCTGATTGCTGGTTTCATCGACAGGTACTTCGTGGTGCGGCAAGGAAGTCTAGGACATCTGGACTAATACTCAACGACGCTGATTTGCACACAAATTCATGAGTCCCTAGTCCCCCCATGCTTGCGTTACTTGACGTTTGTAGCCCACTCCTTTAGAATAAGGTATAAGTGCTTAACCTTAGTATCACATGGAGGATTATTACAATGACCGTATCTTTGAAAGATGTTGCAGAGGAAGCCGGAGTATCGGTTTGTACTGTTTCGCGGGTAATCAATAACACATATAGGCACAGGGTAAGCGATGCCACCCGGAAACGGGTATTGTCTGTAATTGAGGAGCTAAACTACGAGCCCAATGTTAGTGCAAGGGCCCTTGCTAGAAAACAGACGTTCCTGATCGGTCTGTTGGTTTCAAAGTTAGCGGCTTCCTTTATGGCTGAGATTGTCCAAGGAATACAAGATGAAGCGGACAAATCTGACTACAGCCTGTTGTTCTATAGTACAGGCGATGATGTTACCAAGGAAAAGGCGTGTTTTGAAGCCCTGCGGCGGAAGCGGGCTGATGGTATCATCTACATGGCAGGTGCCTCATCCTTTTGCGGAAGCCATGAGGGAACAAAATACCTAAATGAACTAACCGGACGCGGCATCAAAATGGTGCAACTATGCTCTAACCATCCTCAACTTAGCTCTCCCTATGTCTTAGTAGATAATGAGGCCGGTGGATATATGGCAACGAAACATCTTCTTGATCTTGGCCATACCCGTATTGCCCATTTCCATGAACATACCACAAGGGAAGGTCAGGAACGATACCACGGATATAAGCTGGCTTTGGACGTGGCTGGGGTACCCTGCATTCCAGAACTGGTTGAGCGATGTAGTTTTGACTGGAGAAGCGGCTACGGTGCGATGGAAAGGTTACTGAATGGCGCCAATCCTCCTACGGCGGTCTTTGCCTGTGATGATATGTCCGCGTGGGGGGCAACCCAAGCGGCAATTGATCGGGGAGTGCGGGTGCCAGAAGATGTGGCTATAGTTGGCTATGATGATCTGGCTATTGCAGAATTTATGCCTACGGGTCTTACGACTATTCATCAACCCAAGGGAGATCTAGGTGCAGCTGCAGTTAAACTTCTTTTGAAGCAGATTGACGGACAGCAGTCCTCCAATATTGTGCTCCAACCGGAATTGGTGGTTCGTCAGTCCTGTGGTGCGTATAGTGGACCCCGGTTTAGCGCCTTAGCGTAATAGACAAACAGCATTTGGATGCAATAACGTAATAGCCTAGGTTTTGCAGAGGTATTTCCTGCCGACTTAAGTGACTCTTGCCTTTTTGTAATTCTTTGCCCTTTAGAGGAAGGAGTTTCAGATCAGATGACGAAATGTATTTATAAAGGTTAGGTTAAGCGGATATACCAACAAGGGAAGATAAGCTAGTCAACACATCTCTGAAGGCTATTACAGTAAGGTATAACCGCCTAATCATGAGGGGACTTTTGGAAGCATAGAATGGGATAGGGGTGTTAGGTGATGGCGAAGTTGAAGGTAGGGGTAATTGGCTGTGGTGCGATTGCGGAAGCGGTACATATTCCTGGTTACCGGCGCATCAGTGATAAGGTGGAGATCGCGGCGATCGCAGATATTGATAAACAGATCCTAAATGATGTTGGGGATCGGTACGGAATCAGCGATCGCTACCTCGATTGGCATGATTTGATCCGAAGAGAAGATATAGATGCTGTAAGTGTTTGTACCCCCAACTACCTCCATGCAGAGCAGACTATTGCTGCGTTGGGTGCGGGAAAACACGTCATGTGTGAAAAGCCCATGGCTACCAGCGTTCAAGAGGCACAGGCCATGTTACAGGCAAGGGATGCTGCGGGCAAGAAACTCTTTGTTGGTTTCACCCACCGGTATATGCACCATAACATTAGGGCCAAACAGATCATCGATGAAGGCGTGATTGGCTCTCCATATATCATGAGAATCAGGTTTTCCCATGATGGACCCTACAAAAGCTGGTCTGCAAAGACCGATTGGTTCTTCGATCGAGAGAGAGCAAAGGGCGGAGCTTTACTGGATATGGGGATCCATGCCATTGATCTAATGCGGTGGTTCTTTGGCGAGGCCACAGCGGTCAAAGCTAGTTGTGGTACCTATGTTAAGGAGATAGATGTGGAGGATACTGCGATCCTGATTATTGAGTTCGGCTCGGGGAAGATCGGCTACATCGAAGTCGGGTGGAGTACAAAACCGGGAGCCATTGGTTTTGAACTGTATGGCACCGAGGGTACGTTGATCAATGACTATTCCACGCCCCTGCGTCTGTACCTGCCAGAAGACAAATCGCGTATCTTCAATGTTGATGACTTTAACGAAGGATGGGTTGAGATCAAAGACTGTATTGGTGGCGGTTGGGATACGGAGATCGAGCAGTTTGTAGACAGCATCCGGAATGATATCCCAATTACTACTGGAGGAGAGGCAGGCCTTGCAGCAGTACGAATTGCAGAAGCTGCCTATCAGTCTGCCGCAACCGGTAACCGGATTGACCTATAGCTGCAGGATTGCCATGGGATAAGCCAATAGGGGGTTACGGCGGTACTCATCGGATTCTTTGGCTCCAGGTACCAATACCTTCCATGGGATCTTTCGAAAAAACAGACAGTATTAATGGTATAGAGAAATGCCTTTTGTGAGACGCTCTGTTTTCTGTACCTTGAAAACTTCATAGGCGGATTGGTCTTGGGGTCAATTCCTCCAGGACCCGAAGTCGATGGGCATACTAGTCCACAAATTCCCGGTTGACAGGTCGAAGTAATATTTACTATGTTCATAATGTTGATTAGATTACGAAAAATGAACATGTTTGTTGCTAATATCCTCTGTAGACTTGGGATTTATGTCGGAATTCCAGACTTTGACGACTAGTGAGGTCTTGGATGCTTTAAGGTCTGTGCTGTGGCCCGATAAAGGAGCTTTGTCGGTTCTTACGGTCCCTAGGGGTAACCAACTGTATCGAAGTTGGGGTTTATCTCTGTGGCCCTACGTCCGGGTGGGGTGTATCGGGCCACTAGTCCACTTGCGTTGTGGCTAGTCAGACTACGGCCACTAGAAAAAAGTTTATGATCAATCGTTGTGAGAGGATCATTGTATTGAGAAAGTTGCTGGAGCCGGAACAAGATAGGTTATCGCAGTTGAGTACAATGTGCTCCAAACACTGATCACGGTTGATTGTCTCTGAAAAAGGAATACCGCACGGCTTTGGTGAGCTTCCCTTAGGGCATGATGCGAACCTGGATTTAAACGCTCCCTATACTTAAGCTACCGCGCATAGCCCCATGGTGCTACTTAGCACGTCGGTGTGAAACCCAACTCTCTCATGAACCACCGAAGTATCCACGACCAAGCTGGGTCCATAGTAGTGCTTCACAGGGTACCTTGGAGTTACCGGAGGAGACTTTCTATAAGTGCAGGGGGTGATCTATGCTGGATTTGAGTATGCAACCGGTATTAAGCTTTCGCTTTAGGTGCTGCGGACTGAATAGAATCAGAGCTTTGTGCACATCGGTTTTGTGAAAGAAGAGGTGTAGCGCCCCGTATATCCCTAACAGTTAGATATGGCAGGGGAGTTGTTACTAGATAGGGACCCGAAAAAGGGGTCTTGTAATGGCGAAGGAGGAGTCTAGTTGCTTACCAGAACGAGAATTCCGTTAATGTTTCTTGCATTTTTCACCCTAACGATTATGGTCTTACCCCAAGTAATCAAGGCTAGTGCTGTACCTAGTGTGGTCTACTATGCCTCGTCAATGAGGGAACTAAGGTCCATGGATGTACCTACGGATAAGACGATTGTATTGCTTGCGGGGTATTACTATCCTGACGATGGAGGAGCTGGCCTTTTTTACTGGGATAGTGCGTCCCGGGAAGGGGACAATGGAGGGACGATTATTACTCCCGGGGCTAATCCAAGCTATGGTAGGTGGAAGAGGTTACTTACCGATGACCGGGTGAACGTGAAGTGGTTTGGGGCAAAGGGAACACAGACCGATGATACGTTAGCGATCCAAGCCGCCATTGATAGTCTACCGCCCCGGGGTGGTACGGTCTATTTCCCCGGTGGTGATTACCGCATTTCCCAAACGATTGTCATTGGGGATGGAGACGGTGGGACGGCTTTCTCTACGAGAAATGGCATCAAACTAGTCGGTGAAGGCGCCGGGTTTGCTGTATATGATCCCTACCGGGTACCAACAATGATTACTGCGTTCAAACCGATGCCCGCGGTCATTGATGTGCGAGGCCGCATTTGCGATGTGCATATTGAAGACATCTTTATTAGTGGTGCGCTCCAAGCTGATGTGGGGATTAAGCTACAAGCGATCAGTGGCACTGTCCTGAAGAACCTCAAGGTTGCGCAGTTTAAGGAGATTGGCCTCTTGATTACAGGGGGTGCCGCACCAACTGGCAATTACAACATCTTCAATCAGTTTGATAACCTCTCTGTTGCTTCAACTCAGGATGGGCACATTGGACTGTACATGGATGGTGACTACGGTGTGCAAAATGATACCTGGTTAAGCTCCTTTAGGACCTGCCGGTTTGATACCGCCAGTGCGAAGAATGCCATTGGTGCCTGGTTCAAATTCGTAGATTCTATCTCCTTTTACCGGTGCCATTTTGCCTGCTACGATCCGAGCTGCATTGGTATTATCTTTGATGCCTTAGATAATCATAACTTTCCCTCCGGTATGGCCTTTTATGACTGCTCTATCTACAGTATTGAGGTGTATGAGAACTTCAACCACAAGATCAGAAAGCAGTACTTCTACGGCTACGGTACCTATGACAATGAGAAGATTCCCACTCATCCAAAGCTAATTGGTATCACCGATGACGGAGGCGTGTTTAATCTAGAACTACCCAGCACTACGCAAGTAGTAGAGGCACCGGTGGAGGTAGCTGCCAAGGAGGAGCCAGCAATCCCGGCAGCCGACAATGATGGTTGGGTGCAAATATATCAAGAAGACGTTATTGAACTTGGGCCCTATGATCGGCTCTCGCGGTTTGAGGACCTTGGTGCGCGGGATTTTAAGCTAGAGTGTGAGGTCAGTATAGAAGAAGGGGCCATGTTCACCTTCATGTTTCGGGCTGCGAATAATCAAGCCGACGGGTATGGGTTGATCCTACAAGGCAAGAAAGACTGGTGTGGCTTCTACCGAATGGATGGCGGTTGGGGCCTACGCGAATGGCTCAAGCCAGTGCACGAGGACGGCATGCCTCCAGGCCAGTGGCTCAAACTGACCATGGAGGTTGTGGGCAGAGAATTGCGGGCAGAGGTCGAGGGAATTACGGAACTCTACTATGAGGTATTAGAGGATACTTCTGATGACTATCAGGCGATGTTTCTGCGAAATGTCTTGGGCAGCATCAAGATCAGAAACCTGCGGATCAGCGTACCTGATGGATCAGCAAATTAACCGAGCGCTAGCAAGCTTACAGTACCGGGGGTGATCTTTGGGCTATTACTATCCTTACCTGGTTTAGAATGCTAGGTGATTTTGATCAGCGGTGTTTAATGATGTGTTCTTGCAGTAGATACAACGAAGGAGGATTAACAGATGCGAAGTAAGAATTGGTGTTTATCTATTTTGGTAGTGATGGGTGTTTTGTTGTGTGTTAGTGCTGTAGGATTAGCTAATGATGGTAGCCAGTGGGTGGAGATTTACCAGGCCGATGAGATCATTCTAGGGCCCCAGGACGGACTGCGTCCCATCGAGGGTGTTACCGCAGGAGACTTCCGGTTAGAGTGTGAACTCCGTGTGGATGCCGGAGCCATGTTCACCCTGATGTTCCGGGCGATACCTAACTACACCGATGGTTACGGGCTCAATTTACAGGCCAAGAAAGATTGGAGCGGATTCTACCGGATGGATGGTGCTTGGGGCTTACGGAAATGGTTAGAACCGGTATGTCCCGATGGGGTGCCTGCTGATAAATGGTTACAGGTAGTTGTAGAGGCTGTGGGTGATAAGCTTAGCTTGAAAATAGCTGACGTAACGGACCTTTCCGTTGATGTATCCGGAGATGGAGCTCCCGATGAGGGCGTTTTCTTCCTAAGGAATGTCCTAGGCGGGATGACCATGCGCAATGTGAAGATCAGTGTATTGAACAAGTAGGGCCGTAAACAGGTAGAGCCTATGGAGCAAGTCCAACTTGAATTAGTTAGCTCAGAGGTAAATTCCATAGATGTGGAGGTTAGATTATGAATAGACGAATAGGCTATCTAGCCGTTTTGCTGGTTCTTGTACTAACCCAAATTGCCTGTGCGGCTGAAGATACCATTGTGATCAAGCATGTGTGGTGGGGCGGAAACCCGGACAATGTATGGCAAGTTGCGAAAGAGCAGTTTGAGCAGGAGCATCCGAATATCGTGATTGAACTAGTACCTGGGGTGCGGGATGATATGATCATGTACAGCGCCTCTGGTCTGGTTGATACTATGGTCGTGGATGCCCCTTGGTTTGCAGAATTTGTTGAAAGGGGTATGCTCCTACCCTTAGATTCCCTACTTGAAGCAAGTGGAGGAAGGGCATACCTTGAGGAAGACTTCTGGCCTGGGAGCTATCGCTGGCTGGAGCGGGGCGATGCACGATATGGTCTGCCCTATGTATGGGCACAATCTGAAGTCCTTTTCTATAACAAGAATGTAGCTGCGGAAATGGGGCTACAGTACCCCGATGAGAATTGGACTTGGGATGATCTATTGGCCCAAGCCAAGAAACTAACTACTGTGGATAAGCGGTGGGGCATAGACTTCGCCAGATGGGGACGCAATGGTGGCTCTCTTAACTGGCTGCTACAATACAATGGAGCTGGTTATACGGATAGCCAAATCCTGCCTACTAGATCCAACCTAAGCGATCCGAAAACGTTGAAAGCGGCGGAGTTTTGGGTAAGCTTAGTTGCCGAGCACCGTGTTGCCCGATCAGACTCCGTATGGGATGTCTTTGAACAGGCAAAGTCGGCCATGGAAATCGGTTGGTGGGGACAGAAGGGTGATTGGCGGAATCTACCCTTTGATTACGACTTCACCACGGTGCCCTTTGGGCCAGATGCCGGAGATGATCTGCGCTGTGCTTCCGCCATGCATGGACTTTGTATTGCTTCAAGCTCGCCCCATCCCGAGGCAGCGTTCCAGTGGTTGCAGTTCCTTCTTTCCTCCCCGATCATGACACTAGGAACAGCAAAGGGAGGAGGCATTCCAACCCGGGTTTCCGTAGCCACTAATCCCGAATGGTTGGATGCCGATGGACACAATAATGCGGCTGCTTTGACGGCCCTAACCTACGGTGTACCACATACACCATTAACATCAGCATGGCAGGACATTGTCGATATACTCCAGGAGCCTGTTGCCCGTGCCTTCAAGGGTGAGGCCAGCATTACCGCTGTACTGCGGGAATTCGATGAGATCGTTGATGATGTAATCCAGGGGAAATAGTCCCGAAATGTACTAAGGTGTGGTATGGGTAGTAGGTCGCAAGCGCGACCTGCTACCACCTTCCTAAAGTCCGAAGTTGATGTTAACTGTGTAGGGTATCTCTTTGTAACTTCTTTTCATACGTTGCTTCCTTGGATATGATCTCGAATCAAGAGGAACAAGTATACTAACGTTTATTCCGGTTACGGCAAAGATAGATTTACGATAAGGCTTTGGTGGCGGAGGTGTCTTGGGATTTGCGTAGCTTTGGGGCAGTGCCCTTTTGGTTTTGGAATGGAGAACAGGTTGAAGATGAATTGGCCAGTCAGATGCAGTTTGGTGCCGCGTGGGGATTACGTGGCTTTGCGATCCACGGTCGATATGGTAATCAGACTGAGTATTTATCTGAGCGTTGGTTTGCACTAGTGAGGTTTTGCTGTGAGAAAGCAATTGAGTTGGGACTGGAGATTTGGATTTACGATGAAGACGGTTATCCTAGTGGTACAGTTGGGGATAGGATCCCTACCATGCGTCCGGACTACCGACAGCAATATCTGTGGTTCGAGTGCACCACGGCACTACAAGCAAGAGTAGGTGCTAACACGGTACGGGTCTTTAGCCTTGACGATCCTAGCGAGCCTTTGGATCTGGCGGTTCTTCCCGATGATGCTAGGGTGTTGGCCTTTTCAATTCGGTACTGGGATCGATATATTGATACCCTAAACCCAGAGGTTGTAGAGACCTTTATCTCCATGACCCATGACCGATATGAACAGGAGCTAGGGGAATACTTCGGAAACCCGATCACCCACTTTTATACCGATGATGTGGGATTTCATCATCTACATCAGGGTCTAGCCTATACAGGCTCCCTGGAACAGATATTTTCCCAAACCTATGGGTATAGTCTCCTGGATCATCTTCCTGCCTTGGTGCTGGATCTACCTGGCTGTGAGAAGATCCGGATGGATTACCGCCGGTTGGTTACCAATCTGTTCTGTAGCACCTTCCAGGAACGGCTGTATAACTGGTGTGAGGCAAGGGGCCTTAAGGCTACGGGGCACTTATTCAATGATGAGGGAGACATCGGCAAGATCGTTAATTCCGTCGGTTCTACCATGCAGTTTTATGCCCGGGAGCATCTACCTGGTATTGATGATTTCTTCATGCGCATGCCCGATGGCGCCTATGCCCACAAGCTTCGTAATGCCAATGGAGTTATTCCCATTACACTTTACAAACAGGTCTCTTCGGTGGCCAATCAGCTCAAAGGGGGTCACTGTAGTGCGGAGGTATTGACCTATCTTGGTTGGGGAGTCAGCCTAGTAGAGCAGCAGCTGTTGCTGAACCTAGCACATCTGTTGGGCATCAATGTGTTCTCCCAGCATGCCTTTTATTATACCGTTGGCGGCATCGCTAAACGGGACTGTCCTCCCAGTTATTTCTTTCAGCAGCCCTATTGGGACCTAACCTCTGCATTTCAGGCAAAACTGGCCCGGAGTACGAGACTGCTAACAAGAGGAACATACAAAGCTGATGTGCTGATCATGCACCCCATCTCCTCGGCCTGGGTTTTGCACAATGGTTCTGATATTCGCCGGGATTTCACAATTCCAGCAGATACAGTTGACCTATCACCAAAAAGTTCCACCGGCATCGAACTCGAAGATGTCTTTGCGAGCATATCCCTAAAGCTTTTACAAAACAGGATTAGCTTTGAGTATGGTGATGAGGAGATCCTTTTGGAGTGGGCTTTTGTTTCCAATGGGTATTTGCAGGTGGGAGATATGCGCTACAAGACGGTCCTGGTGCCACCGGTAGTCAACTTATATGAAAGCACCGTGAAGCTGTTGCAGGAGTTTAGTCTTGCGGGCGGTGATCTCATCTTCATAGATCCGCCTAAACGACTCTTCATAGATGGCAGTCTGTGGGACTACCCTGTGGTTGGCTCAGGGGATAATACCCTGTTTCCCCATGCGAGGGTGGTAGACTCTTGTAGTGCGCTTCTAACTAGTCTACCTGCGGATATTGAGTTAGAAGGTGATGATCTTTTGGAAGTGATGGTACATACCAGAGTGGTTGAGGACAGATGCGAGTACTTTCTTGTAAATCTTTCCCCTGAGTATCGGACGGTGTCTGTAACAACGCCTGGTAATTGGGCCATCTATGATCCAGAAACGGATAAGACCCTTTACTGCGGTGCAGATTGGCCCGAAGGCTTTGCGTTACCTCCTTGGGGTTGCTGCCACATATTGCCCTACGAGTGTGTTGGGAAGGTAATCCCTGAGCCACAGCCTGAGGCACTTGGTAGAAGTCTTTTTCGGTTGTCTTCTGTTCAGCAACACCAAGAAGTGATTAAGGACTGGGGGATTCATCGCGCAAGGGAGAACATCTGTGTGCTGGATTATTGCTGCGTGTCTGAAGTGGGTCATTTACTTTTGAGGCAGCTAGGCGAGTTGCCAAAGATGCCAGAGACGATCATGGTGGAGTTTGAAGCACTGACAGATACGGTAACGCACCTCATGGGTGAGAATCTTGATCAGTACTCACTGTGGCTTAATGGTAAGTCCATAGGGGTGGATCATACATTGACGCACCCTTCAAACAAAGAGTTTCAGCTAGCACCTATCGGTGGAGCAGTAGAGAAGGGACTAAATACGTTGGTTGTCTCCCTAGGCGATTGGCAGGGAAGGGTAGAGGACTTTCATTTACTCGGGGAGTTTGCTGTTTGCTTGAAGAAGCAGGAAGAGAAATGGTACCCAGCAATTTTGCCTGTGGTTAATCCAGCCTTGGGTGATCTGGTTACACAGGGTCTGCCCTTTTATTGGGGAAGTGTGGTATACGAAAAGTCCATCACTATAGATAAGGTAACCGGTGAGGAGTGGCTGGATCTAGGTGAGGTGCAAGGGGCCGTGGAACTGTATGTCAATGATGCTAAGACGGCTGTACGGATGTATCCGCCATACCGGTTTTATTTAGGAGATGTGCTTAAGGTGGGAACTAATAGGATCAGTCTTCGGCTTTTTAACACGGCACAGAATCTTTATGGGCCCCATCGGAATCTGGCGATTATGGAAAGTGTGGTACCACCGGGTGATGAGCATGCGACGTTGCATGATTCTTATAGCTTGATGCCCTTTGGCGTATATGGACCGGTCGTCCTTACGCGGTAATGCTCTTTGGTTAACTAAAGGACAGGCGGATCAGGATTGGGCTGGGTTGGAGTATATGCGCATAGCTTAAGGTTTAATAGGAATGCCCCAATTGGGCAGTGGGTCACTAAGGGTAACCCAGGGTTTGGGATTCTGTCATATTCTATCTGGGTATCTAGTGTTGGTTTGCACAAACATAGTTGTTTGCTCATCACAAGCAGAGAGATTGACTAGGTCTTATGCGAGCAAAGGAGCCATTCCACTTGTCGGGACGTTGGTGTAAAGCGTTGCTTAAGGTTCTACTGATAGCTTCACCGGTACTCGTCAGGTGGAATAACATGGGCTCTTAAGACGATTCTCGGGGCCTAGTGCTTTTAGGAAACTCAAATTGGAGAAGGGGGGCTTTTATACTAATGAAGCTTGGATTAAGTATGTGGAGTGTTGTAAGTCTATATGGGAAAGGGTTTACCGTAAAGGATTTTGCGCACTTTGCCGCAGAATTGGGTGTTGATGGGGTGGAGCTGCTTGATTACTTCTGGACTGATAAGGCCACCGAACCCAATGATATTGTCAAATTGACTAAAAGGCTTGGCTTAGATATCCTATGCTATTCGATTGACAATGATTTTGTGAATGCCGATGCTAGTGCTAGGGAAAAGATGCTGGACTATGCGAAGCGGGAGATTGACCTAGCTGTAGCCCTAGGGGCTCCGGTGATCCGTGTATTCTCCGGCAATGAAAAGGACGGTATAGACTTTGATACAGGTTTTGCCTGGATTGTAGACGGTTTGCGAGAGGCTGCTACCTATGCGGAAGAAAAACAGGTGGTGCTGGCCTTGGAGAACCACGGTACCTTTGCCGGAACTAGCGCACAGATTGAGCGTATTTTAGATGAGGTGGGCTCACCGGCTCTAACCTCAAACTTTGACACAGGCAACTTCATGCTGTGCAAAGAGAATCCTAAAAAGGCGATGGATCGGTTGGCCCACAGGGTAGGCCATGTGCACTTCAAGGACTTTCGCCGCGCGGATAGTAGTGAAACAGTGGGTGTTTATACAGGAGTTGACGGGATCCGTGTGAAGGGGACTACTATTGGTGCGGGTGATGTAGATCTGCCATACATAGTAGAGTCCCTAAAACAAGCAGGCTACCAGGGTTCCCTTGTGATTGAGTACGAAGGAACCGGGGATGTAAAAGAGGATATTCGTAAGTCAGTCGCGTACGTAAGGAAACTGCTGTAAACGCAGCTTTCATGTTTAGCTGGTAGTGGTAAGGAATAAGCGTGCTTCAGAGATAGACCAAATGTAGTAGTCCGGGTCCGGCTCGGTGCTGATGGGCTACTACATTGGTCTAATCAGTAAGACCCTTGAGGGCCCCCAAAAGCCGACTGAGAACAGATGAAAGGACTAAGCCAATAGCATCGATGGCAAGATAATGGATGCCATCTGGGTGGCTTGGCAAGACCGATGTTCATAAGTCTTTCTCTGCTGAAATAGGAGTTGCGGATTATCCCAAGGTAAGGGCGAGCAGGATGCAACTATTCTGTAGCCTAGACAGACTATATTTGGAAACGGATCTCTAGTAGTGTCCGGCAGCAAAGGAACATCAAGTGGGACGGTGCCTTGGCTGCCATGCATCCACTGTTGTGGTCCGGCAGGATTGGATGGGAGGGGGAGCGCCTGCTTGGAAGATTACATACCAATAGAGTAAGAAACGATTCTTTGACTGTTGATCTAAAACTGCCCACTGGTTTTGTTTTTATCCCTGTATAGACAAGAATACAGCGTATGAGCTTACGGGCCTGTGGTTTTTTATCTCCATTCTACATATGCCTAACGTTCTTTGCTTAAAGATAGACTTCAGAGTTGATGTTGTGGTGCGGAACTATAGCTAGAAATCTACTCTGGTTTTTGAGCCAAATCAAGTATTGTACCGAAGATATCCTAGTAAGAAGCTAGTGGATACCACCAGTCTCCAAGTTACCAGTATGGGTTGTGTCGGTGGTTCACTGGGTTTCTACATATATGTCGGTTCGCATTAATAGGCTTAAGAAGTATTGCCGGCACAAGATAAATCCAGATATCGCATCAGGGGCAGTATTCTTACTGTCTTAGTCAAGGATGCACTAGGAGGCGGGGCACTAATCCCGGTTAGTACAGAATACAGATACGGAGGAATGGGATTGAAAAGGGAACCTGATTTCAGCAGATTAAGGAAAGTGCTTTTGAGAGAAGGAGAGCCCGATGTAGTACCTTTTTACGAATTATTTGCCGACCAGGAAGTCATCAGTAAGGTTCTTGGCCGCCCATATCAGGGACTAAAAGACCGCATTGAATTTCAATGTCAGCTTGGTTACGATTTTGTCTGTCTTTTCCTAAATATTCCTTTGCCTATGCACGGACAGGCCAGCACGAGCGATACAGCTGAGTTATCTAAGGGTTAACGTTGCTATCGAACGGCTGGTATGTGTAGTATCGCAAACTGGGAGGATTTTGAGAAGTATCCATGGCCTACTGTGGCACCAGAGTATTTTGAGGAATTGGATCTGGCTTTGAAGGAAATGCCTGAGGGAATGAAAGGTATCGTGTTGACTGGACACGTACTCGAAGATCCGATGGGTTTGTTTGTGAGGGCTTATCCTATGCTTTGGTCGACCAGCCGGACTTAGTTGATGCTGTCTTTGAGCGGATCGGTAGATTATATGAGCTGATCTACGAGTATTGTGTCCAGCACGAGGCAGTGGGTGCCATGTTGATCTCCGATGATTTGGGCTTTCGTTCGGGTACAATGATTTCCCCGACGGATTTGCGCAGACTGGTGTTCCCTTGGTATAAGCGGTACTGTGACATAGTGCATCAATATGATAAGCCTGTGATCCTACATTCATGCGGTAATCTCACGGAGGTTATTGGAGATATTGTTGATTGTGGCATAGATGCTAAGCATTCCTATGAGGATGTCATTATGCCCATCAAAGAGGTCAAGGAGTCCTTGGGTGACAAGATGGCAATCCTTGGAGGGCTCGATGTAGACTTCCTATGTAGGGCTAGTGAAGAGGAGGTGAGAGTCCGCACCAGAGAAGTACTAGAGGCATGCATGCCTGGTGGTGGCTATGCATTGGGTACAGGAAATAGCGTGACTAATTACATACCGATTGCGAACTACCTGGCGATGTTAGATGAAGGACATAAGGTGGGTAGATACTAATCGGCACAGAAAAGGGAATTGTCTGCCGGTGGCCTAGGTCGAGCCTGCGCTTAATGGCCAGTTGCACGTAAGTTACCCCAAGACCTAGGTAAGTTTCCATAGCCTGTCAGTTAGCTGCTTCCCTAGTCTCTGTAAAGGCAAGCGTTCAGAGGTGAGGAAACCAAGAGAGTTGATCATATGTGGGAGGCTTAAGGATATGGTTTTGAGCGAATGGGTGTTTGCTCTGGGTAACTGATAGAAAGGATTCAGCTGTGAGGCTCTAAGGCAAGCTACAAGTGCCGGTGTGTGATGCAGGAGATACCGGAAGGATTGCTGGCTTGACAGGCGAAGGGGTTTGTATGATGAACAGGGGGAGAACGTATGCCAAGGATTACTTCAGGCCGGGTAGGTGTTACCGTGGATATGGCTGGATGCCCAAACCGCTGTCGTCACTGTTGGTTGGGGCATGGTACTGATCAAGGCATGTCCGAAGAAGCCTTGCGGTGGGTGGTGCAGCAGTTTCGTTCCTATCGGCGTCCTGATGATGTGAAGCCGGTCTTTGATCAAATCATCGTCCAGACTTGGTTTCGGGAACCGGATCGCTTGCCGGAGTATCGCAGGCTATGGGAATTGGAGAAAGAACTCAGTTATCCTGGAGGGGCGCTTCGTTTTGAACTAGCGAGTAGCTGGCGGTTGGCCCGGGAACAAGACTATGCAGCTTGGCTAAAGGAGGTGGGCACCAAGGTAGTGCAGATCAGCTTCTTTGGCCTAGAGGCGAACACCGATTACTTTACCCGGAGGGCTGGTTCATTTCAAGATAACCTCTTGGCAACGGAACGTCTATTAGACCAAAGTATTGCACCACGCTGGCAGCTTTTCTTGAGCAATCGGGTGATTGACGAATTGGACGCGTTTGTTGAACTCATCCAAGAACTCAAGCTAGAAGAGCGTGTGGCGCGATTAGGTAAAGAATTTGTGGTGTTTGTCAATCTACCGACACCGGTGGGGGAAGCTTTTGTCCATGAGCACTTGCGTCCCTCAGCCCAGGTGCTGGATCGGCTGCCCAAATACTTATCCGATAAGACTATTAAGCATTTTCAAGCGGTTGACTTGTCTAGTGCCCTGGGAAAGCCTGAATCCGCGTGGTTGCCTGAATTGAGCCAAAACAACGAACCCTATGCCCAGACACCTTCGCTCTTGGCGTTTTTAGTAACGCCAGAGTTAGAGGTATTCACCAATTTGGGAGAGTTGACTCCTGCCTGGAGTCTTGGAAATCTGGAAAGGGACGGAATTAAGGAGATTATTAGGCGGTATGAGTTTGATGTCGTCCTTGGACTACAGGGCTTTTACCATGTCCCTGTTTCTACATTGGCAACGACCTATGGACGTAAAGACAGCGCATTACTGTATGGCAAAGGTGACTTGATCACCCGCTGGTTGAAGCTATGGGCCGATGAGAAAACCAGTGGGGCACTTTAGGAAGTAGACTTTTACCTGCCTTAGCACAAGCCGCCATGATGCAATCTGGAGCCATACTCAGTTGATGGCTATCTAATCCTACGCTACGTCAATCATCTCAAGCGATGTGTGGTGCATCAAGATGACGCCATCCTGGAAGGAAGATCTCTAGTAGCATTCTTTCTTTAAACACTGTAGATATAGGTGTTGCTGGCCCTTGTGGTTCGTTGTTTCTTCTAGGGGGATGCAGCCCACCAAGATAATCTTGGTGGGCTGCACTTTTCTAGAACAGGCGGGTGATCCCGATTTTTGCAAGAAGAGGCATGTTATAGTTCATCTGCAGTTCTCCTCGAACACCGATATCTTCTGTAAGTTGATACTCGCACCCAACTTTGATGTGAGGTCTTACTTGTGTAGATGATGACTTTGGCTTTTCACCGCTTCCGAAGTAATCCCAGATGGCATCGAATAGGTCCTGGAACTCAGGCGAGACTGAGGCTTTCTCATGGAAGGCGGTAATGCCAAGTCCCAAATAGACAGGAGAACCTACTGCAGCACTGATCCCGGCAGATAAGTATGAATGGGAACTAACGTGCTGATTGTCCGCGCTCGTTGTAATTGAGCCGCGGGTACCGCTTACTTCCCAATGGAGGTAAGTAGTGTTTGATAGGGTCACCTCCAGTTTGTCTGTAAGATCGATGGCACCCCAGAGTTGAAATAGAGGGTAGGATTTTAGGGTGAAGAAAGGATTTGCTCCAAAGGTGTCGTTTAACATCGTCTGGTAACCGCCAAAGGCGATCCCTCCGCCAATGCTCCAGTCAGCATAACATGTGGGACTGCTCCTCAATAAACAAAGTACGATGATCACGGACAAGACTAGATTTCTTTTCATTCGTTTGCTCCTTTCGGATGTTAGTATTTCCGGCGGCAATGGTATAAAGCTAGATAACCTCCTTACTGGTAAGATAAATGTGACCGGTCGTAGTTAAATGGTTCTGGATAGCGTGTAAAATCCCTTTACAATGTTTGTGTATATAGATACTGGTTACATGTATAGTAGAGCTGTACACGCCGATGGTACCGGGGTTTGTGAGCGAGAGAAAAAGATTCGTTTCTGTGGTTTTTCGTATCAAGGTGAGGTTGAAATAGAGCTCTTTCGTATAAGGCTGGACTCTAGTTGCATATACAACAGTTAGTTGGCAGATGTGGTTAGCAGGGGCTAGTCATATCGTGTTTGAGTACAGAGGGTTCGCTTAGGATCCATGGTTGAATAAGGAATGCAGCGATGGATAGGATCTGCTGGTGGAAAAGTGGTGAGTTTGTTCAATTGATGAAGCAACCGGGCAATGCGAGACTGTTTAGCTAAAGACATTAGCAGGCAAGAAAAGTGGGGTTCTGGAATAGACACCCTAGATCAAAGGAGATCAGGAGAATCTGGTTGGATTTTGACCTGCTATGTCCGGGGTGATCTCTTAGCCTTAGGTAGTATCCTTGTGGGTGAGACTAAGTATTGGGTAAAGAAAGTGACCCACTAGCTTTGTGTTTCCCATGTGTTACTTGCATCTATGAGAACGACGGAGTGAAGCAGTAACGGGCCGCCGTTGAGTCAGCTATGGTGCATCGATTGACGTTACTGGTATGGAAGGGCTAGTTAAGCTTCTCGTCAACTCGTTTTTTGCGGTTCATCGAAAACAATGATGCTCACCGCAATGGATCAGCCTAGCTGTGCGCGGATCGGAACCGCAAGAACATTGATCCATCGTTGAGCTTTCTCGTTCTACTGGCGTATGTGGGCTTTTTCGGCCTAACCGAAGGGAGATTATTCTACAATGTTGCTGAGCCCGTGGCGTAGCTCTTGATTTTCAAACACTAATGGGATCGCTTGCTTTAGAGTCGTAGGGTGGATACTGTTGGAGTTAATCACCGATGAATGATTTATACTGCATTTCACGGGTTCTATGATGGATTGCGGATGGGCTTCTGCGGGCTACTTGACTTGGTGGTTGCCTTCTTATCCGACTTGGGCTGCACCGGTTCTGTCCAGATTGAATGCATGCATCCTTGGAGGCCAGCTGTTTGGAACCTCTGTGAGTGATTAGGACGCTTACGAGAGGGTCACGATAGGTAAGATTGACCTATCCTTTATGAAGCGCGGGCCAGTGTTCTATCTACGTCGGGTCCAAGGTCGGTATTCTGAGGGGGTACCGTCGGTGGCAACAATGGAATTATCGGTCATTCCATAGGGGTATAGGCAGAGATTTGGTTAGTATTGTTGGTTTCGGTGATGCCTGGCTTTGTTCTTAGATGGCTTTTGGGGAAAAGATGGTGTCGGTTGTTTGATTCGAGGCAAGGATCGAGCAAGACTTGTGCTAGAGAGACTTAGTCGACAGGGCGAATATTCCGCTCGGTATGGACTTGAATTTCTAGTTTAGTTACGGTTCCTAACGGTTTGCATTTTTTTCTTGGGAATAGTGCTAAAATCAGAGGGGATTGCTTGATAAAGCAGGAAAGTAGTGTTATATGTCGAACATATTATCATCTTCTCTGTATGCGGTAATTCATGGTCGACTGCATAGACGTTTATCATACATTGAGGGGATGTGCGTGTTTCTTGCATAGGACGAAAGCCCTAGTGGAACTCTGCGAGAAGTGTTCGAGTTGGCAATGTGTAAGGTAAAGGAAAGTGTCAACAGTTGAAGTGATAAGAGTCTGATAATTTATTATGTTTTGTTCTTTATAGTGGCTAAGCCAAGGAATGTTGTTTGTGAGTGGTTTTACGCACGTTCCAAAAGGATTGGCTAGCTGGTTATATATGGGTTGTGTTCTGAGAAAAGCGTCGGACTAGAAGATTGGTTATGATCTGAATGATGTTGGTAGTGTTTTATTTTGTAGTATAGATTGACAAGAATGATGTAAGTAATAGTGCCTTCGGGAAATATCAAGTCCTGAAGGCTGTTTTTGTTATACCTACGGGAGCTGCCAAGTCGTGTTCTTGTGGGATTTTTTTAGAGAGACGGTTAGTGTATGGAATACAAATATCAGTTGTTGCAGTCTACTGGGATTGTAATGTTCTTTACGATTATCAGTAAGGTCCTGGGTTTTGGCAGGGAAATGACAATTGCTGCTTACTTTGGGGCCACCGGTGACACAGATGCATATCTCGTTGCTTTATCGGTACCGGGTATACTTATCGCGGCTTTGGGAGCAGCGATAAGTACTGTACTGATTCCTATATTTACACAGGCCTATGCCAAAGATGCAGAACAGTTTCAGGATGTGTTTAATAACTTCTTGACGGTGCTGGTAATCGGGTTTTCCATGTTGTTTTGTATTGCACAACCGTTGGCTCCTTATTTGGTGAGGATTATGGCACCAGGGTTTAATCAAGAAATGTTGGGTAAAGCTACATATTTGACTAGGTTGATGTTACCCAGCATTATCTTTATGGGGCTTTCTTCCTTGTACAGTGCTGCATTGAATTCGATGCAAAACTTCGCAGTACCTTCAATGGTCGGTTTGCCGTACAATGTGATAATAATACTTTCATCAGTATTACTTGGAAAAACCTATGGTATTACGGCACTGGCTATTGGTACTGTTGCGGCAATTGTTAGTCAAGCTGTATTACAGGATATAGCTTTGCATAGACGGAAGGTGCGGTATAAGCCAAAACTCGATTGGGGAAGTCTAGAGCTAAAGATGGCAGCCCACCTTGTTTTACCTGTATTTTTGAGTAGTGCCGTATATCAAATAAATACCATAGTTGATAAACAAATGGCGTCCATGCTAACTGAAGGAAGTATCTCTGCACTAAGTTTTGCTAATAAGTTGACCATGCTTCCTTTCGGTTTGTTTGTAGGTAGTTTGCTGACTGTTTTATATCCAGGACTTGCTGAGACGGCGATGAAAGAGGACTGGGCGGGTTTTCGTGAACGTCTGATCTTGGGTGTTAAGAACATTGTCATTTGGGTCACACCGATGATGGTTGGGTTGATTGTACTTAGGGAACCAATCGTGCGTGTATTGTTCGAGCGAAAGGCTTTTGATGCGGCTGCCACACAAATGACCGCGTATGCAGTGATTTTTTATGCGGTTGGTTTACCATTCTTGTCCCTAAATAATCTACTCAAGAGAGGTTTTTGGTCTCTTCAGGATACCAAAACGCCTATGATTGTGGGTATAGTTACGGTATGTAGCAATATTGCACTGAATTTTGTATTCGTTCGGTTTATGGCCCATGGAGGTTTGGCTTTAGCGACTTCGTTATCTGTCTTGATAGGTACTATTGTGTTATTGGTTTGTATGTTTAAGAGAGTAAATACAATTGATATGGCCTCCACAATACCATTTGTGTTTAAGTGCACTCTAGCATCATTGTTGATGGGGTTGTTGTGTAATAATCTAATGACTCTGCTTGCCGGGAAGGTTGCTTTGCCTGAGGTTATACGGTTAGGTATTGTGGTTGTATTGGCTGGAGTGACTTATGTGTTTATGCTGATGATACTAAGGGTTAGGGAGGTTAGGCAACTATTTAACTTGAAGGTTGTTGAGAAGTTGTGGTTCACCTCCGTAAGTAATGACCAAAATGAGTAGCAAAAGGACATCGGGCAATACTAAGGAGTGCGCGCTTATTTGTGTAGACTCCTGTTAATAATGGAGGTAAAAGACAGGAGATAGACTGATGATGTTTGAAAGAGGGGAACTCAAAGAGATTAATGGGGAGCAGGGAGTCAAGACCACTGAGGATTTTCAAGAGCTAATGCACAAGATGATGAAAGAGGTCCTTGAAGCCATTTACGATGAAGACCTAACGGATCACCTTGGCAATCAGAAACACGCCGAGAAGGCGGGTGACGATGCCAATCCAAGGAATGGCTATAGGCCGAAGACGGTGCAGTCCTACTTAGAAGAGATCAAACTCTATGTGTCTCGTGATCAGAAATCAACTTTTGACCGCCGGGTGGTGAAAAATGGCAATGTGATATTCCCTGCATAGAAGCGAAGGTGGTTTCAATGCGCGCCAATGGAATGACACCCGAGATTCAAGCAACATATTTATGGCTAGATATTTCCCGAGACCAACAAGCAACATTACAGATACGGTCATGGAGCATGCTCAGGATTCGCAAATCCGTCCGTTGCAACCGGTATACACCGTCATTTTCATGGACGCCATAGATGATTAAAATGCGCTATAATGATGTGCTAAGAACGTTGCTGTCTATGCCATAATCGGGATAGACCTCGAGGGTACCAAAAGCTGTCAGGGTCTATATGTTTCAGAGACGGAGTCAGCAAAGTAGTGGTTGACAGTCATGAACGAACTCAAGGACTGTGGTGCTCAGGACATCCTAATCTTTGCGGTAGACAACCTAACAGGCATCTCTGAAGCAATTGGAGCCGCTTTCCCCCAGTCCGAAGTTCAGAAGTGTATTGTTCACCAGATCCGCAACTACCTCAAGTTTGTGCCTTGGAAAGAGCGTAAGGCTGTGGCTACCGATCTCAGAAGGATTTACACGGCCTCTAGCGAAGCTGAAGGGTACGCGGAACTTGAGTGCTTTGCAGAAAAATGGGACAA